>Ga0209712_10003290_pt1 | contig 13116 bp, 12 predicted proteins | sample ArcOceMetagenome_FD_187443 | JGI IMG/M metagenome (GOLD analysis project Ga0209712, IMG submission 187443) | Marine eukaryotic phytoplankton communities from Arctic Ocean - Arctic Ocean - Greenland ARC118M Metagenome (SPAdes) (version 2) | ecosystem: Environmental > Aquatic > Marine > Oceanic...
ACGGAAGTGGATGAAAGATTGGGAACCGGGATGAAAAGAATGCAAGCACCAAAAATATCCTAACCCTTCCTTTGGAGATGATATTTTTGAATGTTTACAATACAACAAATAAGAAGTATGTTTAGTTTGGTTCAGTTTAGTTGCTACCGTACAGCAGTAGTGTAGTCTGAATAGTTCTCGAGGCAGGGCAGAATATTATCCGTCGAACCGTCCCAGTGCGACTGCCTTACTGGCTTCCTTGCTATTCTGACGTTTGATCGAGAAGGTTTGTAAAATCTGCGGATAAATTCAAATATATATATGAAAACTTTGGATAAACTATCGTTTCATTTTACAGAGATCCGAACGTTTTAAATGGCCTAAGTTCTCGATTATCTGATATTATCAAACATTTTGACCACCCTACGAAGATTCTACGAGGAAACTCCCTTACTCAAAGGCTGAAAAAATCTCTCCAAGTTTTCATCCTCATACTGCACTCCGCATAAAATTAAAAGGCCACAGTATTATTATGAATACCGAGATGCCCATGCCCATGCTACCTAAAGGCAGAATCCGTCAAATGGAATCACAAGCGATCAACGATCAGCCTCCGATGAAGAAGCTTAAACAAGCTGAAAACTCTCCTCGTCTCGAAAGTCTTCTCGGTGCTGCTGGTGTGATTAGCATGGAGCAACGTCAGCAGAAGAATGATATTAGGACCAAAGAATCGAAAGATACTATTACTCTGGCCAAGAGTTCTGATGAATCTGCTGCCGACAAGATGATGCGATTCTTCACTGGAAAACCGTGTAAGGAGCGTTCGAAGAAGAGCAAAGCTATCAAATTTCCATTAAAGGTACGCATTTTGAGCAATTTGAAAACCGGGAGCTGGCGTGTGTCAGGTACCGAAAGTCAAAACAATTATGACTTTTGGTTGTACAATATTACCGTCCTACAAGAATTTCTATCAATTTGACTGTATCAAGTTCGACTTATTTGTCGGTTGTTTGTTCGAGGCTTTGCTCTAACATTTCTTTTAGCAAATATACACGTACGGCTCACAACATTGCTTCCATCAACTTTTTTATACATAATTAGCTCATGTACGTCTTGCAATGTGGAGATTTTTCTGACATTATATCTTGGACTGATAATGGACTGGCATTCAAGGTTGAAAGCGCACTCAAACTCGAAGATACAGTGCTTCCTGCCATCTTCAAAGATGCCAAATTTTCCAGCTTTAGAAGGAAGGTACGTCGGAATTCCGAAATCAGACTTTGCCGTCTGCCGTTACATTGTGTCGTTGAAGGAACTCTATGTCTAACTCAAATCCCCCTTTTATAATGATAGCTCAATCGCTGGTCCTTTAAGAGGAATCGCACAGCGGCACATTTCACTGTCAGTCATCCTCTCTTTCGCCGTGGTGACTTTCGTCTATGCCAGATGATGTCCTGCTCAAAAGCTGATGACATCAGTCTTCCTGGTCCTCCCGCCAGCAGTGGTTTGTACCCAGACATTGCACCGCAGCTGAATTCACGTTTTGATGGAAATCTTTCAGAACCTCAGCATGGCAGGGAAGATACACAACATGCTATCCCCCTTGCTCTCCGTCGGCAACAACAACTACAACAACAACGCGCTGAGGCTGCATTGATGGCAGGCTCTCAGAACTCCCGTATTGGAATGGGAAGCAGAATGGTTTCTCCTGAAGACGATTTGCCCTATTCATTCAGGAATGGGGGAGACGGACTCGATATGGCTAATTATTCCGCACATGGCGATGCTCTTGGATACCCTTCTTCTCTTGAGCTATCAAGAGCCCGTGCTAACCATTTAGCTCGTGATCCTATGCTTATGCCAAACAGGAGTCTTCGTCATGCAATGGCAAGAGATTTAAATTCATTATCTACAGAAGCCGCTATGATGGAAGCTCAGATGGCGGAGAGAGGCGCTAATGCTGACTATCTTCATCAACTTGGGGGTGGTGGTAGGTTGTCAAGTTTCTCTTCTCCAGATGCCATGATGCATCGTCAGCAATTGCTTCGTGGAAGAGCTATGATGGAGGAGGCGAGGGGTTTTCGCCCATCAATTGAAGAAGTGATGCTAGCTCAAGAAGACATGCGCAGAGCATACACCAATCCGCACTTTCGTTCTGACCAAGAATTCCTCGCTGCAACACAACAGCACCAACAACGGGGTCGAGTTGTTCCCAGGAATGCCGATCGTATTCTCAACGACGCATTTGATATCTTGCGCTACGCACCGTAAACAATGTGAAGGCCGATCGTATTATCAACGACTCATTTGATATCTTGCGCTACGCACCGTAAACAATGTGAAGCAATGAAGGGTACTGTAACACACTGTGTGTGAAGAACCACGCTTGGCTTGTAAATTTTTTTACATAATAAATACATGTTTTCAACTAATTTTAAAATCTTATCTACACGTACACCACATACTATATTTTCATGAACAGTTTTGTAAATTACAAACAAGTTCGTGTACACACGCAGCTTCTTCACGAAACAAAACAAGACAATCTATATCTCGCAGGGGCAACATCATAATAATAATAACGCAAAGATTAACATCAATAGCTTAACTAGTTTGTACACGAGGAGTAGCAAGAATTCAAACTATAGGACGGAAGGCAAGTTTGGGTGGTACACAATAGAATCAAATTATGTGGGGTTTGGTGCGGTATTCATAGAGAAATTCAATGTTTAGTTTTGACCACCGTTATGTACTTTTAACTCTGAAAACACGGGCTACGTACAAAACCGATTGAGGAAAAATCAGAATGGTTCGTTGTTAAGAATTAGCTAATTCCTGCAACGACAGAATAAACCTGGGACGGGATTTGGTGCCGCGTTGGTGGAGATATTTACATATGCACTACATTATGGCTGGAGGATTTTACTTACGAATTGTGCCATTTTATCTGATTTTGTCTGGTAAAAATTTATATGTTATTTTCGGGACGCTGGAGGGTGGGTAGGAAACCTGCTGTATCTAGGACCTTCATCATACCCATCGTTACTCCGACTCGCATCACTTGAGAAAGTATCTTGATTGAATTCCTCAGCACTGAGGTGAGATTCTTGCCTAAAAGTCCGTCGCTCTTTAGGAGTAAGAAATCGAGTGGTGAAAGTCTCAGCCCAACTCTTGATCTATCATATTTGTGTAACCTCAATACTCGATCACCAGCTTGAATCTTCTCGGCGACATACTCATCCGAAGTCAGCAAACGGTCTACAAGGCCATATTTGGCAGCATCTTTCCCCAAGAAAATATCACCATTAGTGACAATTTCAAATTCTGTAATACATTCACCTCTGGCATCCGACACCATTTCACGGAAATGTTTGTGAACACTATCAAGATTTTTCTGTACAATAGCAATGCTTTCCTCAGTAACTTTGGTTGTTTGAGTGAGAGGAACCTTTGAACTACCCGCCTTTAGAAGCAATGGTCTAACGCCATATTTTTCGAGGACGTCATGGACGTTGATTGTTTCTCTCAGCACTCCGATGCTTCCTAGCATAGAAAACGGAGCTGCAATCAGTTGGCCTGGACTTGCTTGGCATGCCATCATGTAACCCCCGCTTGCCGCGATCTTATCCACGCAGACCGTTAATATTAGGTCATTTCTTGTCAAGCCTGCTTCTTTGAGTCTATTTAGTTGATCCGCAGCCAATCCAAAATCTTGTACAACTCCCCCCGGGCTCTCAACACAGACAACTATTTCTAGCTGCTCGCCCATATCTAATCGCTTCTTCTTGTCGTTATACTGAGCTAGAATAAATGAGACAGAATCGCGTAGTCTCTCGACAACTGTATCCATATCGGTATGAAGTGTCTGGACATCCATAATAATGACTGTCCGAGAAAAGTAAGACCAAGGTTTTTCTTCAGAGGTTTTCCCGGCTGTCTTCTTTTCCCGTTCAATTATTTTCTTCAATGCTGATTTTCTCTTGTTGAGAGTGAATGACCATCTTCGTTTGGATATATCCTCGGGTGGGGACTCCAACGCCTTTTTCATTGCCATGCTGTCTTTCAGGTACCGTTGGTTGACTCTTTCTAGCATAAAATGTTGGGTTGGCTCGGGTGAGTAAATATGGTCATCGCTCCCGAACAGTGCGGAACCGCCGCTTAATAATGTTAGCAATAGGAGGCGAGACAGAAGAGGTAGCAAAGCATTCACAAGACTTGCAACAGTTGCATCAGTTGGTGATTGCAGTGTTTTACGAGGGCGCATAGGAAGGCTAGGGAGGGGGCGTGACATGCCCGGAGGCGAGGGTGGAAATATAATAAAGGGTGGAGGTGGTGATCCAAAAGGCCCAATAGGTGCAACTGGGGCGACTGGTTGAGCTGTTATTTCGCTGCCTGTATTTGTATTTGTTTGGGCTTTCCCAATAGGTGCAACTGGGTCGACTGGTTGAGCTGTTATTTCGCTGCTTATATTGGTTGTATTTGTTTGGGCTTTGACTTCTTCTCTTTCAGAAGTATTTGTTTGGGCTTTGACTTCTTCTCTTTCAGAAGTATTTGTTTGGGCTTTGACTTCTTCTCTTTCAGAAGATTCTTCTTCTCCTCCAGTAAATGCTTTTGCTTCTTTTTCTTCCTTCTTGAGCCATGGAAAGGCATTGTGAACCGCACGGCCGAGACCCACCTTCCGTTTCTTTCCTTTCTTAAATTTGTCCCTAGTTTCTCTGGTCTTTCCTTCGGTGGATCGGTCCTGATGCTGAGTTGCATTTTTCGACTGCGCGTCCTTGTTGATATCTTCCAGTAGCTCTTCCAACTCTTGTGCAAAAGAGGAAACTTCTTTACTCGTTTTTTCAGGTACTTCTTTAGTATCGGTGGTATTCATGTTCGCAATCACCGTAGCTTCTGTTTTACCCCCTTCTTTGATACCATCGGCTTCGTCTGTATCGTCGTATCCTTCTATCTCTTTTTCAGGTTGCGCATCGGAATTGTTTCCAGAATTGCTTTCAACATCAATAATGGCCTCGACTTCTATGTCTTCTGTTACTGCTTGGTCTTTGATATTTTCATCGTCAGATGTCGTGGTATCTTCATTACTATCACTGACTGACTTGGAATTTATTTTTCTGTTAAAGAATCCAAATCGGTTAACACCATCTTTCTGATCTGATGGAGCTGGCACATCGTCATCAGTCAAGGCAGAAATCTCCTGGTCCGTGGATTCATCTTCAAAATCACTTGGTGCTTCTTTTTCTACTTCGGCATCAGGTTCGAGATGAGGTTCCACTTCTTCGGTGCTTCCTTGCTCAGCGTTTGCCCGTCTCTTATTAAAAAATCCAAAGCGGCCATTATTGTCATCAGCCACGATAGATGGCAAAGTTTTATCCTCGTCTTGTGGCAATTCGGTAATGACAGTCTCAACACTCTCTTCCTTTCTTGAGATCTCATCCTCTCCCGCTCCCGATTCTTGATTATCTTGCTCTCTAATAAGTTTCTCAATATTAAGATCATTTTCCCTTCTTCCAAATATGGATCTAGATGGTTTTGGTCTTGGTGTCGCTGTCGCTGTCGATGCATTTACTGCATTGCAAAAAAATGACAAAAGAAACACATTTAGCGCAAGGTTCTGAGGTCTCATCTTGGCCGTGGATTAAATAGGCTTCACCTCTTCTTGAATTACCAATTGAGATCGGCAAAGGAACTATGATATTAGATTCAAAGATAGTGGGTGTGCCTCCCTCAGTACTTTACGTTACCTCAATACTCAATCGTACGGTTCGAGACACTTTCTCGTCAAGCCAAGCAAAGGCAATCATCAAGATTGTCATAAAAACGGATGAAGGACGTAACGTCAACGGAAAGCCCGGGAAATTATTTGAAAATTTGGATTTATGATTGTACGGGACTGACGTACGCGTACTGTGCCCACAACTTGAAACTGATGTTTTGTCGACAAGCAGATCCAACGATATTATCGCTGATCTCCCCTCCCTTTGTCACGTTGCAATAGTAGTATGTACCGGTACCTACAACCACTATACCGTGAAAGTTTCAAAGTATCAACATCAACATGAAGTTCCTTACCCCTCTATGCCTACTCAGCGCCAACTTCGTGGGCTCCAATGCCTTCTCTGCCGTCCCCCCTGGCCGTGATACGCCGGCTCATTTAATGCCAACGCCTTCTGCTTCTGAGCCCGGCGCTCTTGCCCCATCTGACGAGTTGTTTGAAATTTTCCCCACCTACGACAGCTTGGAAACTCTCGAATCTGGGGGAACTGTGAGGACATACCAGATGCCTTCCTGGGCAACCAGAGTCCAAATGAGGTTCGAGACCAATGGACGTCCCATGAAGGGTGAGGTCAATTTGTGGCTTGGACCAGAGAGAAAGACCCACACTCTCAAAATTGACTCCGAGAGTGGTAAAGAATTCCCCGTTCAAGCTCTCCTCAAGTTCAAGAAGGGACCCCCTGTGCTCAAGGTGAGCACTGGTGACTTGCCCAACTACCCCATGAAAGTTGGTGTGCATGTCCCCTCTCCAGAACGCGCAGCAGAGCTTGAGGCCCATACCGAAAGCGTTTGGGCTGATTGTATCGAAGAAGACGAGAAAAAGCTTATCCAGGGAGCCAATACTGATGGAAAATACGGTAAGAAGGTTAACTGGGTTATTCCTGAAAATGTCGATAGTGTTCAGCTCCTTGGATGGTCTAGGGACAGTGGAAGCAAATCGTTCAAGGTTGAGGTTGAGTTGTTGCAGGGACCCAACAACGTGAAGCAATTCTATTTCCTTCAGTGTGGAGGAGGAAGTCAGCCTTATCATACTGTATTCCAGACCCCTGGACCGGGATGGGTTGTGAGAATTAAAAACAAAAAGTTTGTGGAGGATGGACTTGTGCAAATTGCGGTCAAGCCTTACAGAACCAGTGAACTTAAACCCGAAGAGGGTGGTTTCTTGGACTGGAACTAAGAATAGAATTGATTCTTTAAATGTGATTCCTTCGAAACAATGTAATATGATGGTCAAAGATTCCTCCTATGGGCAAATGTTAATCGTTGTGAGATATAAGTTTAAAAATCTTTTACTTGTACGAAATTGGATGAGATGTCTGCAACCATATATTAAAAGTATCATTGTGATTTCATCGTGAAGAGTTGCACTCCTATGAACACGTATGTACCGGTGCATTACTCGTACATCAGAAGTAAATCTACCACCGTATCAATCATTCCAATCAACGCTTGATTGATTCATTCCAATAATATTTCGTGCAGATGGGGTGGAATCTGCCACTGTGTACCCCGGTGAGGTTACCAGCCCCCCAGCCAGCAATTCAAATCGTTGCACGCGCGCAATTATTTCCCATGTCCGCATCAACTTCCGCATCCAACAATCCAACCATCAAAATAATTGTTTGCGATGTGTGCCAATCAGCAATCTGCATGCAATTATGCTATGCCTGGCAATGGAAAATGAAAGAAGCATGAAAGAAAGGATCCCACCACTGAAAACCTAAGAAAAATACCACAGTTGAGAATGACGAAACGGAAACATCAAAATTCTAACGCTAACTCAAACTCCAAAAAGCAAAAAGCTTGGAAGAAGCCTTACATAAAATTCTCTCCAGACCTACCAAAATTCCTCGATGCAGAAAGTAATGTTACAGCATCCCGCTTTGGCGCTCGGCGTCTGCCCGAAATGAAGAAAATGTGGCAATCAGTCCTCCAATCTTCGGAAGTCAATCATGATGATGCGGTCTATTATAAAAGTGGAGGGTGTAAAGTTTCCAAACGCCACTTGAGAAGAAGAACGGGGAGTCATAATCGTAAAAGGCGACATCGATTTCCAAGTGGAAAGATTGAGAGTGATGAGGTGAACACGGATGGTGATAAATCATCTCCGTCCTCTGAAAATATGAGTTCGGGTGTATCCGCACATGGTACTGAAAATGGGACGGATAACCTTGCAAAGAGCCGAAGAGCGAGGAGGAAACCTCAATTGTTGAGAGCCAAACATTCCCAATGGAAGAAATCAAATACGAACAGAACAAACGGCAACAGTGCTGCTGATGGTATATCTGCATCGGAAAATTCGCAACCAACCGCGACTTCGCAATGGCTAGAAACGCACCTGTGGCATTCTAAGCGCTTCCACATGAGTCCTCCGTTATCTATTTACAATCATTGGCGTTTGCCTCTAGGGCACACCAATCGCGGATCACGTGCCGGACTTCGTCTGGCGAAAACAAAGAGCACGATACAAGATGCTACGTGGACTATTGCGGGGCGATCGATCATTCTACAAATAAAGAACAAAAGTAGTGATGATTTGCTAGATATTGTGGAGAGCATGTGTGGGGGGAATAGAATGCATTCTGCGCCTTTTCTGTTGGATGAAAAGGTGATTCTTGGTTTGCAAGCTGCTTATGGATTAGTGTATGAGTTAGGATGTAATTTTCCTCTTGGGGTTGTTGGTCCTGCTTCATTTATTTTTGGAAAGAATGGTGAGGTCAGTTTTGTGAGAATTTGTGCAGATGGTTCAATCATCGACAAAGTCGAAGATATTGCTAGTGAAATTGTGAACGAATTCAAGGAGGATAACATAGAGTGCTTACTTTCTACGGAAGCAACGGCCTTGATACGAGTGAGAGGTGTAGAAGCAACCAAGGTTATTACGAGATCTCTGAGTATGCGTAGTCTGCGGCAAAACATGGATTGGACCAAAATGTCAGAGAAGAGCAATTTACATACATCTTTACCTCATAGAACCATGCTAAAAGTTCAGTTTGAATCAGAACAGAAGCATTCGTTCAACGAGGATGATGCAATTATTCATTCCTCATCTATCGATATAGAATATTTGCACACGATTCAAGAAAAAGATGTGGAAGAAAAGAATTATATGCTAAAATCACCTCAGCTGGGAGGTAATGATATTATTCTCATCTCGCAGATGCCAAACTCAATGGAAGGAGAAGACACATCGCCGAACTGTGTTGTCAGTGGTTGGGATATAATTTGTCCACCTGCGTTGGTATCTCCTATCTTTAGAGCTCTGAATCACATTGGAGGTGCCTGTGCGATAGGTTACGTCGAGGACTCTTGTAATCGTATGGAGGCAGAACCTCCTTTACCCGTGTGGCCAAGGGACTTCCCTGACACTGAGGTCGGTAGAGAGTACTGGACTGGTCGCCATGACGAATGGAATGTATTGAGGTACTGTATCGAAGAAGGCTTCGCTGGTGGTAGAATCAAGACAGGTCTAAAGCGAATGTTGAGTAAATGCAATGAAGAGCATGCGGATGCAAAACAGTCAAACATAACAACTGGCATGCCAAATATATGTGATATAGATTGGGAGGGTATTGAATCTAGTGACGCTTTGGAAGAGTCCGTTGATGAAAGGAAAACTATAGTTTTAGTACGAGGAGGTTTCATGACACCATTTATCCAGGCGCTGAACGGGTTTGGCCAACATTACATCAACACTATTAGTGATGAAAAGAACCAAACGAGACGCCGTCCGAGGCGTAAAGTGCAAGCTAATAATAGATCCATAGTTCTGCCACCGATTGGGGAAGACTTGTTGGAAGAACATAACAAGTTCTGCGCAACGTTATTAAATTCCTTATCCCTTCCTGCTCTGCTGCGTTGTCATTTGGTTGTGGAAGGAAAGGGAACATTACGTCCTGGAATGACAATAGCATGCAAAGATGTTGATGGTGAATCTGCTGAAAGTGAGAGTAAGCAAATCCTTGGATACGTCGGTGCTGGGGGGTTTAGTCAGACACGAGGCAATTTTCATGGTGTAGGAATCGTGTCATCGAAAGTGTTTCTCTTCTTTTTAAGAGCCGAAGGTCATGGGCGCTTCATGTCAGTGGATAGATATGGTCAAAGGACGACTGCCATCAGAGTGGCTGTACATGACGCTAATATACAGTCGAAGTCCACCGTCATAGCATCATTGACACTACTTGATTAAAATAAACAATTATATCTACCAAGTGTGTGCAAATCATTGAGCAAGCGAGCGCTTGCATTGACTACTGTACGCGTTCATCAACAAAACAGTTTCTCATCAGAAAAATTAATGAACTCGGAAAACCATGGCCGCGAATACATCAGGTAGAGCATAGGTCTCGTCTTCTCTGCGAGGTTCTGTGTACCACGGTGACAAACTCTGTAATCGTAAATCAATGCATCACCTGTCTTCAGCAGTGGTGCGATCACCTTGGCGCTCTTTTCATCTCCACTTTCGAGGTATTTCATAACTTTGATAGCTTCCTCTCTGTAATGACTTCCCACACAAAATTCTGTGGGGCCGAGTTCTTCAGTAACATCATCTAATGGGATGAAAACATTGAGTGCATAGGGAGGGAGCTTTTGATGTATAGGGAATTCGTTATCTTCAAAAAGAGCTGTTCCATCTTGATGGAAGGGTTGGTCTGCACTTAGAGGAAATGAGAGAATCAATCCTGCGTAGACTAACTTGGCGTCTTTACCCAAAAGCGAATGAACAACCGGTTTGATAAACTTGTTTGAAACTACTTCATCTTCACTGAAGGGAGGTTCATTCATTTTATACCGTATATCAAGCCTTCCAAGACAGCGTGATGCCACTTCATTGTATTGGAATGAATGATTCTGCTCCATTTTTCGATTCTTCTCACTAATACATGAATCAATACTGGTAGAGCCTTCCGAGACATGAAAGATGTTTCCCTTTTCTTTCAACCGGCTGCAGATTTGATCTTCAATAACTCCTGCTTGTGACGTTAATGACTTCATGTGATTTTTCGCAATCATTCGATCGTTCGACTTGATTATGACAACGCCATTCTCGCGCATCAGGGTATCACATTGTATTGTGAAAATTTTGTTCATACTTCTGCAGACTTCGTCCTTTTCTTCATCCTTGACATGTTCCATGTTATTCATTTCGGGCACATGAACTGTTATGGAATCAGTTAGATCGATGGCATCTTTTGACTTTGAACGATTTGTCCTTGCTTTCATAATCTCTGCCTTTGAAAGTATGGGTGTATCTTCTTCACATGTAGCCAACATTGAATCCGTGTTCTTTTTCACCCTATTCTCAGACACCTCTTGCCATCTATCTGAAGACCCAAACAAATCATCTTGAGCTTGAGATGATGATGAATTAGTACCAAAAATAGACGAGGATAGGCTTTCTCCGTTTGACTGATCTCCAAAAATTGAGCTAGTTAGAGACACTATGCTCACATTTTGTTTCTTCTTCGTCTGAGAGGAGGTTGGTTTCTTTTCGCTCTTCCGTTTCCTCTGCTTTGAAGAAGATTCAATCTTGGCTTTTTTGCAAGGCATGTTTTATCGCCTTAGGCTCTAATTGGGTTATGGTGTCTTGTTGTGTTGTGTCTGTCTTTAGAGTGATACTGTGTATGATACGGTATCTGTGAACAACAACAAGTTCAAGTCTAATTATTATTATCCCTTTTTTGTTCGGTGTCGTACATATCGTTGTGATTGGTGATGCTGTTCTTGAGCGCGGCGGCCGGCGCGCATCAATCATCAGGGGGAAATGTCACTACGAGTATTGAAAGTCACTACATACTCGTAATCTACTCGTGTAAACAAAAAGCAAAACTCAGGTCACCTGACACCTGATAGTTGATAATACTTGATACAATCTCACTAACAAACAGCACACATCTAACCGTAATACAGTACACTAGCTAAACAATGAGAGAAATTACAGAGGATGAAATTGGCAGATGCTTTTGCAAAAAGCTCCATCGTGAAGAGTGCCATGAATGCTGCATGCGCTTTGGACCTATCAATCGAATGGCAGAAGAGGATGCCGGCGGTCTCGTCTAAAAACGAAGTGAAGTCGAAAGGATTGCAGAAGAAAAATCTCAAGCCATGTTGAATGTACGCTCTGAGAGGTATGGAACTTATGGATCCTAGACGAGAAAAAAAAATCGCCCAGACGAGGAAATGGTACAATGATTCAGCTGCGAAATTGCGAAAGTTGAAAGAAGAGGGTAAAGATGTGGATGCTGCCACGAAGAAGACGATGGAGGCTGAAGATCGGCATAAGATGGAGAAGATGGCCATGATGCAAGCGTGGGGGAGACAAAATCCAGGCAAGAATGAGTTTGAATTTGGAGGAGCAAAAGCTTTTTGAAAAGTTTGCTGGGACTCCAAATCGTGAAGGGGATGGTCGAGTGGATTTGCATACATGCTCGTATTGTCATAAGATTAGCGAGCAAGAGCTCAAGTTTTGTGCAAAGTGTAAGAATTTTTTTATAGCAATCGTGAATGCCAGAGCAAATCCTGGAAGGCACACAAGAAGATTTGCACTCAATCTGATGTTGATCGGGTTGAGGTGAAGAGTGCAAAGTTGACATGGGATCAACTAGAAGCTCTTCAGGGAGAGACTGCTATTGGAGAGACTCTGGAGGTTCGTGCGATATTGGATGAAAGTTTGATGCCTCAGATCATGCAATGTAAAGATCGCAATGGGGTCATGAGAAGGGTTGCAGCACATACAAGCGGTAGAAGCATTCCTGGGTTGAAACCAGGGTCTGTGTTGAAGTGGAAGAATCCTCGCTTTCATTACTTCGTGCACAGTTCTTCTGGTGTCCGCATTGAAGAAAGTGATTTAGTTAATGTTAGTGTCAGATAAACGAGAGATCAAGTCATTGTTTTCGGGGTTTACGTGGGTTTGTACACATTCAAGCATGTATTTTCTAGCTAGACCTACACTTATCGCCTCTCTAAAGTCCTTTCTTTTACGTGGTGTACGTAATAAGTTATTTTTAAAATAGACTTGTACACCGTTTCAAGTCATGTTCAGATTGTAATTTGTAAAAATCGGTTGCCGCCTCCATAATCATTTCCTACGAACAATCCATTAATAAAATTAATATAAGATATAAGTGATATATTCAATATAACCGAAGTCGCACTATTCTCACACGACGCCATAACAGTGGTGTTCAAACTGCGATCAGATTTATAGAACAATGAGTTACTGCTATGAACTACACGCACATAATCATACCGAATGGCTTGGTAACTACGTTATGGCACCATAGTAGTATGATCATGTTAAACAGCAAAAACATGAATGCAATGGTTGCAAATCGCTACAAGAAACATAAGAACACTTGTGAA
>Ga0209712_10003291_pt1 | contig 13115 bp, 14 predicted proteins | sample ArcOceMetagenome_FD_187443 | JGI IMG/M metagenome (GOLD analysis project Ga0209712, IMG submission 187443) | Marine eukaryotic phytoplankton communities from Arctic Ocean - Arctic Ocean - Greenland ARC118M Metagenome (SPAdes) (version 2) | ecosystem: Environmental > Aquatic > Marine > Oceanic...
CTTCGGTAATACTAGCCATGCGGGTGGTGCGATTTATTAACTTGATACCAAGTTTGTGTTCTAGTGAGGCTAAACGTTTGCTCACCGCTGATTTAGCAATATTCATTTGCTCAGCAGCTTTGGTAATGCCGCCCGTTTCAACAACACGCAGAAAAATATGCATATCTTCAAGCTGTCCCATATTACCTCCAAGGCGTTTACGAAATTAGTGTTTCCTTTTAGTTAACTATACCCCCAGTTAACTAGTGTTTATTCATTATATGTTAACAATTATCAGCTTTTCATCAAGTTCTAAGCATTAACTTGTGATTGAAAACAGGTTTATTAAAATAAGCATGAGTATTAATATGTTTCAAACCATTCAAAAAAACCATCAGAGCGCTTATTCGTATTGCTAGCGCACAAAATACAGACTAGTTTGAACATACATACTTTAAATAAAATATCCTTAGTATCACTTTCTCTATTCATCGAACTATAAAATCACCTATATGCATTGCATAGGGTTGCATGATAAAAGGGGTATAAAGTGGGGTGCCATTTTCAATGTTTATTCTTTTCATAATATTTTCAATGTTCTATAGCCTAATGGACGGTATGATGTAATAGATTTTTTAATCTATAACTGTAGCTCTAATTATTTAGAAAAAGTCCGAATAGCGATATTTGAGCTTTTTTATTACTCCTTATCAATATCTAATAATACTTTTGTTATTTATCCATTGTGGCAAAGTGAAAGCTATCTTCTAGTCGAACCTAATGCCTTCTAAGATACGTTAGCTGACCAGAATTAAAATGGTATTTTAATATTTAATTTGTTCTGGTGGCATAAATAACTAGATGAAACGAAGGTCTACCTTCTGATCATATAGCAGACATAAATTTATACTTCTATTGAACCATGGAACATCTTACAAAATGTTACTCATTTAGCGCTAAATGAGGAAATATATTCACTGAGCCATTGCAAAATCACTTCATATAAAAACTACACAAGTCTACTAGCACTATAAGACGAAAATCATGAACACTAAAATTTTATACAGCAGCATTAGCTATTATGAGTGAGGGTTTTACAAAAGTAATTTAGAGGTTATTTAAGGCTTTATAGCTAAAAAGCAAATTACGGTTTGCCTCAGTATTGTCAGATAAGCTACTTTATTATCGCGTATCTACAATTTTTTCAAACTTTGCTATACTTAACTTTAAAGGAATTAATAATGAGGCCTACTAAAAAGTGGCCTGATATCTGGTGCAACAATAGATAAATAACTTAAGTGGGGTTTATTATGTTAAGACATTATTTTTTTTCCGATGATCTTGATGAGTTGGAAAAAGTTGAATATGAGCTAGAACAAGAAGGGTTCACAGAACCGCAAATTCATGTATTAAGTGAAAATGATACCGGTGTTGAAAATCATCACCTTCATGAAGTTGCGGCGGTTTTAAAACAAGATGTGGTGCATTCTACTGAGTTAGGAGCGGTAATTGGTATCATAGGTGCTTGTGCCGTACTATTACTTACCTATTTTCTAAACTGGCATCAATCGGAAGCAGGTTGGATGCCGTTTATATTTTTAGCGATCATTACCTTAGGTTTTTGCACTTGGGAAGGGGGCTTTATTGGTATTCAGCAACCTAATGTAAATTTTAAACCATTTCAAGATATGCTGCATAATGGTATGCACATTTTGTTTGTTGATGCTAAACCCAGTCAAGAACTAGCATTGGCTGCAGTAATGAAAACACATCCAAATGTTGGTGCTTCAGGTCTTGGAGAATCTTCCCCTAGTTGGGTGATTAGTGCACAAGATAATTTTAAAAAATTTATGAAAACTATGCCTTAGTACGTTAAGATATCAGCAATAGCTTAAGCTCAACGACCTTATAGCGGTATTATATTGGGTTGTTGTGTTTAGCTATACTGATAATAGATCAATTTCCCCCTTGAAATTAAAAAATATACGCGTCCACAGCCTTTCAATGTAACTCCTCTTATTTTAAATAACTCGTCGTTTTTCTGAATTTATTTTAACCTTTTATGAATCGATAAATTTCTCTTGTTAACTACTACTTTATAAATATTTTGTTTATGTTTTCTTAATCGCCATCTCGCTACTTTCTCAAAAGTAGTCTATGTTATTAATTGAGGTGGTTAATTATTAATCACTTAAATAATGTGAATGAGTAATAAAGTTTTACGATATTAAATGCCATTTTAGCGCTATTTATGTTCCCTATAATCACAATAAAGTTAAGTATCATTACGTACTTTATTTCGCTTATTAAATTAGCAGTAAATTCACTTGTTTAAAGTACAGCAACTTAAAACTGAGGGTGTGCTATGACGATAGCCATAGTTATTATTTTATTAGTCATTGCGACATTAATTTTTCACTTTATCAGCCCTTGGTGGTTCACTCCTTTAGCATCAAACTGGCAAGCGATTGATGACACCATTAACATTTCTCTTTGGGTTGTTGGCATTGTATTTGTCGCAGTTAGTTTATTTCTAGCATTTGTCATTATTAAATACCGCTACAACAAAAATAGACGATCTGACTTTGAACCTGAAAATAGTAAGCTGGAAGGTTGGTTAACTGTAATTACTTCACTAGGTGTCGCAGCCATGCTGATACCCGGGCTTTTTGTCTGGGAAGAATTTATTTCTGTCCCTGAAGATAGTGAGATCGTTGAAGTGGTTGGCCAACAATGGCATTGGAGTTATCGACTGCCAGGTAAGGATGGCAAGTTAGGGAAAACAGCAATTAAATTCATTAGCGAAGAAAACCCGTTTGGTATTGATGTTAATGATATTAATGGCGCGGATGATTTACTTATAAAAAGTAATGAATTGCATTTACGCATTGATCAACCCGTCAAAGTATTCTTACGTTCAAAAGATGTTTTACATAATTTCGCCGTACCACAATTTAGAGTAAAAATGGATTTAGTTCCAGGTGCCGTTACTTTTGTTTGGTTTACACCGACAAAACTAGGTCGCTATGAGCTATTGTGTGAAGAACTCTGTGGTATTGCTCATTTTACCATGCGTGGCTATATAAAAGTAGACACTGCCAATGACTATCAAACTTGGCTCGCTAGCTTGCCGACCTTCTCGGAAACATTAACGAGAGATCCTGTCAATATAGCTCAAGGTAAACAGCATTATATGGGGTGTATTTCGTGTCATGGAGTCGATGGACAGGGTAGTGAAGTGATGAATGCCCCTCAACTCGCAGGTTTAAGTCGTTGGTATCTTCAACGGCAATTAGGTTATTTTAAAAAGAATATCAGAGGCCAAAATAGTACTGATATTTATGGCCAACAAATGTCAGCTATGTCGGCTTTATTAACTGATGAAAAAGCCATCGAAAACGTTAGTGCATACCTTAGTACTTTACCTTCAAGTCAAAACATACTAATAAATACGGGCGATGTGATTAAAGGCAAGTTGCTTTATAAAAACTGTTCTTATTGCCATGGTGATGATGCCCAAGGAAATTATGCCATGAACGCACCAAAATTAGCCGGGCAGCACGCTTGGTATTTAAAACGTCAAATTGGTTCATTTCAACAAGGTATAAGAGGATCGCATCCCGCAGATCTCTATGGTAAGCAAATGATCTTAATGTCGAAAATCTTGCATGATGAGCGAGCGGTTCATGATGTGGTGAGTTATATCAATTCACTAAACCGTGTCAGGTAAATCTATCTCATAAATACCTTAGGAGTATGACGTGACAGAAATTGAAAATATAGCGGTTGCTGATCAAGTAGACCAATCAAGTCATCCTAGCAGTTTCTTGTCCAAATATATTTGGAGTCAAGACCATAAAGTTATCGCTATTCAATATTCAATCACAGCTATAGCGGTAGGCCTGATTGCCTTAATATTATCAGGAATTATGCGCTTACAACTTGGCTTTCCTAATGAATTTTCGTTTATAGACCCTTCATCTTATCTGCAATTCGTCACCATGCACGGCATGATCATGGTGATTTATTTATTAACAGCATTGTTGTTAGGAGGTTTTGGCAACTACTTGATCCCATTGATGGTTGGGGCGAGAGACATGGTGTTTCCTTATTTAAATATGCTGAGCTATTGGACCTATTTACTTTCCGTTCTGGTCTTAGTTAGTAGCTTTTTTGTTAGTGGCGGTCCTACTGGCGCTGGCTGGACGTTATATCCACCGCAAGCAATTTTAAGTGGTACTCCTGGTGCAGATGCAGGTATTTTGTTGATGCTAATATCTTTAACCATTTTTATTGTCGCTTTTACTATGGGGGGATTAAATTATGTCTCCACCATTTTACAAGCTAGAGCTAAGGGGATGACATTAATGCGTATGCCATTAACTATTTGGGGTATTTTTGTCGGGACAATTTTAGGGCTTTTAGCTTTTCCTGCATTACTTGTAAGTGCCATTATGATGATCTTCGATAAAGTTGTTGGCACCAGTTTTTTTATGCCCGCTATTTTATCATTAGGTGAAACCCTTAATCATAGTGGCGGTAGCCCAATACTATTTCAGCATTTGTTCTGGTTTTTTGGTCATCCGGAAGTATACATTGTTGCCTTACCGGCTTTTGGCATGGTTTCTGATGTCATCGCTGTACATGCTCGAAAAAACATTTTTGGCTATCGCATGATGGTATTGGCCATTGTTGCCATTGGTGGTTTGAGCTTCGTGGTTTGGGCACACCATATGTATGTCAGTGGAATGAATCCCTATTTTGGTTTTTTCTTTGCCACAACAACATTGATTATCGCCATTCCTACGGCATTAAAAGTTTATAACTGGCTGCTAACGTTATGGCGCGGAAATATTCACCTTACCGTGCCAATGTTATTTGCTATTGGTTTTATTTTTACTTTCACTCATGGAGGATTGACCGGGTTGATGTTGGGTAATGTTGTTATAGATTTACCTTTATCTGACACCTTTTTCGTTGTTGCTCATTTTCATATGGTGATGGGTGTTTCTCCTATAATGGTATTGTTTGCTGCTATTTATCATTGGTTTCCTTTATTGACTGGACGATTTTTAAATAATAAATTGGGAAAGTTTCATTTTTGGGGAACTTTTTTAGGTACTTATGCTATCTATTTACCGATGCATTATTTAGGTTTTTTAGGGGTTCCTCGTCGTTATTTTGCCATGGGAGAAACCGATTTCATTCCTGAGTCCGCGCAGACTCTTAATGCCGGTATCACGGTATCAGCGATTATTGTTGGTTTAGTGCAATTGGTTTTTATTGCCAATCTTATTTGGAGTACCTTTAAAGGCAAAAAATCGGGCAGGAATCCTTGGCAAGCGACATCATTGGAATGGCAAACTGCACAATTTCCTCCTGGGCATGGTAATTGGGGAGAACAGTTACCTCAGGTTCATCGTTGGGCATACGATTTCAGTGTGCCTCAAGTTAAAGATGATTTTATTCCTCAGAACTTTTCTCCCGAAGAGGTTGAGTACCTTGTTAGTGATCAAAATAACACTAAGGAGAAAAAATAATGCAAATATTTAAATCTTTGCAAATAAAGCCTTGGTTGCCACAAGAATTAGAGGACGAAAAGAATCTAATCTCTTCGGTACTAAATAGAGATAAAGCGGCAACTACCGCGTTGAAATTTTTCTTAGCTGTAGTGACGGTGATTTTTTTCTTATTTACCATTACATTTTTACAACGCACTCAATCTTTTGATTTCCAAGCACTATCTGGTGAGCCATGGTTACCGTTTACCAATGCCGATATATTATGGCAAAACAGTGCTTACTTATTAGTTGCGAGTATCAGTATTATTTTAGCCAAAAAGTTTACTGAATTGGAGAACTTCAAAGGCGTTATTATTTCGTTAACAGCAACCGCATTATTTACATTACTGTTTATTGGCGGGCAAGTTCAAGTTTGGCAACAACTCAATCAGTCAGGCTTTTATATCTATGCTAATCCAGCCAATAGCTATTATTTTCTCCTTACTGGTGTGCATGCCTTACATATTGTTGCAGGTGTGTTGGTATTTATACGTTGTATTTGGCATTTTTCATTAAATTTATCATACCAACGATTAGCTTCCCGTCTCAAGTTGTGCGCGCTTTATTGGCACTTTTTACTTTTTATTTGGTTATTTTTATTTTTTCTATTAACCAGTGATGCTGAAACATTTAAAACGATTGCTTTGTTTTGTGGTTTCTAAGGAGGACATATGCCTAATAATCAACATAAAGAACATACTAAAGCTGGTAAATCCTCCTCTTGGCAAAGTGTTAAAAATGACTGGGGCGAAGATAAACAAGCTTTCGATATGCCTTGGGGCAAATTTATGATGTGGATATTTCTATTAAGCGATACTTTTATTTTTAGTATTTTTCTTATTAGTTATATGAATGTACGTATGTCTGTGACCGTTCCTTGGCCGAACCCAAGCGAAGTGTTTGCTTTGACGATCGCAGGTCATCACATTCCCTTGGTATTAATTGCCATTATGACGTTTATATTAATCACTAGCAGCGGCACTATGGCAATGGCAGTGAATTATGCTTATCAAGGCAATAAGAAAAAAACAGTTTATTTAATGGTAACGACAGCATTATTAGGTGCTAGTTTTATTGGTATGCAAGCTTTTGAATGGACTAAATTGATTGTAGAAGAAGGCATAAGGCCTTGGGAGAATCCAATGGGGGCTAATCAATTTGGCGCGGCCTTTTTTATGATCACTGGATTCCATGGGCTACATGTCAGTGCTGGTGTTATTTACCTTGGCGTGATTGCTAAGCGAGTAAATCAAGGGAAGTACGATAATAAAGGATATCAAATTGTGGAAATAACTGGCCTATATTGGCATTTTGTAGATTTAGTTTGGGTATTCATTTTTGCATTTTTCTATTTATGGTGAGGCTAATATGATGAAACAACACATAGCAACACAGAGAGCTACATCGAATGTTCATCAGCAACATCCGGTATCAATGTACTTAAAAGTATGGTTATTACTTTTTGTATTAAGTGCCTGTTCTTACATGGTTGATTATTTTCAATTTCAAGGCATGCTTAGATGGACTCTTGTTTTAGCATTTATGTTTTTAAAAGCTGGCTTAATTATTATGGTTTTTATGCACTTAGCTTGGGAACGTATGGCGGTTAAATTATTATTATTTTTACCTCCTATTGCGATTTTAGTCTTTATTGTTTTGATGTCGATTGAGGCTGATTATGTTTTTATCAGCCGAATGGTTTCATTTTTTAATCCTTGATATAATCAAATTACGTTTAAGGAAAGCCAATGAAAAATAATGTGAACACTTTGGTGATATCGGCTAAATTGGCGACTTGGCAAGATTATCTTGCCTTATGTAAACCAAAAGTGGTGTTGATGATATTGATCACTGCTATGGTTGGCATGTATCTAGCCAGTGCTCAAAGCTTTGATATTAAGTTGATGTTTATTGCAAATGTCGCTATTGGTTTTGCGGCTTGTGCTGCTGCGGTTATTAATCATGTTGTCGATGTTAACATTGACGCCAAAATGCAAAGAACACAATGGCGGCCGCTCGTTAAACAGAGTATTAGCAATAAACAGGCGTTAATTTTTTCCTCTGCTTTAGCCTTTAGTTCAATGTTCTTACTATTAAAATATGTCAATGTATTAACTGCATTACTGACTTTAGTGGGCTTTATTGGTTACGCTGTTATTTATACTTGTTTTTTAAAGCATAAAACACCACAAAATATTGTTTACGGAGGTTTTGCTGGTGCTATCCCCCCCTTATTAGGTTGGACAAGTATCACCAATAGCATTGACCTAGAGCCTTTATTACTGACTTTGATCATTTTTTTGTGGACACCGGCTCATTTTTGGCCATTAGCTATAGACAGGATGGAAGATTATCGAATAGCTAACGTACCTATGTTGCCTGTTGTTAAGGGGGTTGACTACACCAAGACTTGTGTGTTGATTTATACTATAGCTACGGTTCTTGCTAGTTTATTACCGTATATTTTTAATTATTCTGGTGAGGTGTATTTATACATAGTTTTATTACTCGGGCTGTGGTTTGGCTATTTTGCAATACAACTTAAAATAACCGTAAATAGTCAATTAGCATTAAAAACCTTCCGTATTTCGATTTACTATTTGATTGCACTTTTTCTCGCCTTATTACTTGACCGTTTAATCGTGCTCTGGTGAAAAAGTAATGTTAAATAAATGGTTTCATTCACAACAAGCATTAATACTGATACCTATTTTAGTGATCATTGTATTTTCGATATATATTTTTCGTTTAACTACTAGCACCTATTTACAGAACAATGCACAGTTGCCTCTAGTACAAGGGTTTGTATTAAAAGATGCTCAACAATTAACAAGTATTGAATTAACTGATCATCGGGGCATGCCCGTTAATCGAGACTATTTTCTCGGAAAATGGCAGTTTATCTCTTACGGTTATACTCAATGCCCTGATATTTGCCCAACCACCTTATTAACCTTAATTCAGCTTGACGATATGCTCAGCACTAACCATGAGAACCTAGAAACCCAATTTGTTTTTTATACCGTTGATCCCGATCGAGATTCTCAAAAAATACTTGCTCAGTATATTCATTATTTTTCAGAGAATTTTGTTGCTGTTCGTGCAAATAACTCAGCAGATGCCCGAAGCTTTCAGCAAAGTTTAGGGATAAAAGTTGAAATTACTCGCGGTGATATAAATGATATAAAAAGAAATATGATTAAAGACGAATATGTCTCATCAGCGTCACAAAAAGACTTTTTATATCAGGTCAGCCATGGACTCGCGATATTATTAATAAATCCGGACGCTGAATTACAAGCCGTATTCTTACCTGAAATAACAGAACTCGGAATAAATTTTTTTACCCCGAATATGCTTTATAAGGACTATTTAAAAGTTATAAATTATTATCAACAAGGTAGTTGAATCTAAGATATAACGGATATATATCGTTGTTTTATCGCACACATCTTTGTGTGCTGACTTAGTTCAGTTGGTAAAGCAACTGACTTGTAATCAATTGCTAGAACTAACACATCATCTGCTCTCGAATCATCAAGCTGACATTAGCTAGATTAATTTAGTTCTCTACGTGCAAAGTTAGCATTCACCAATTGAACTAATATGGCAAAGCGGACTATTTATTAAGACAAATCCATAAAGGTTATATTCGTCCAGATGCTTTTAATCGTCTCTGTACTCTTTGGTGATAAATATTTGCTAAATAAGGGCGAATTATCGGCAGAGAAATGAGCCAAGCTATGCTCTTTAGTAACCATACCCGTTCCATTAAGATGATGTATGCATCTAACTCAGATAAAATTTTGCCATCTGCAAGTTGGAGGTGAAGTTCAGAAAGTGCTTTTAGTGGGTCGATGATCAGACGTTTTAAATGTTCATCTTGACCGGTAATATCAAAGCATCTGATCTGTTCACCACCTTGCCCAGCAAGTCGTTCATAAAACCGCCGGTCTTTTACGCATTTAGGACAGGATCCATCATAAAATACTGTGATGTTTACTCGATCAGTATCCATATCCTCCTCCTCTTCATATGAGCTATTTAAATTTAGCTCGTTTAAAGCTAGACATGATCTCAGTTCTTGCCTCATCAATATCACCCCAACGATCAATTTTGCCCCATTTCTCTTGTTCAAGACTTTTATAATGTTGAAAAATAGTACTATTTGCGCTTTTAATAAATCAGGAATATCCCCCATATTTATAATTTTGTCATATTCTCTACTTAGACTACTGTGTGGAACGGCAATTATTTTTTGCGTCTTCACCGGACTCATCCGTCATTTTTAATACTCCCACAGGACGACAACGGATGACGCTACCAGCCATTAGAGGGAGGTAGTCGGTACTAGTACATCGACAGGGTCACCATCAAGTGACAACGTATTATTAACATAACCATAGTTGCAGGGATAAAACATTGGCGCAGCTATGAAGCGATCAACAAAAATAGCACCACTGTCTTTGTCTATCTCATATTTTATTGGATCGGCATTGGCAGGGATTTTGATAATCACATTGAAATCATCTTGTAGGCTCATGAGGTGAACTCCCATCATACTTTAATTAAGTATAGGTCACGGTTACGTATACTGAATAAGCTACCAATAATATGGGGAAGAAAAAGTCAGCTTAAAACCTCAGAAAAATTTTACCCCCCTACATATCGTATAATGATGCTTTGGGGGCGTTAGCAAAATTAACGTTACATTCGTAAATTATAAATTTTATAAAGTAAGGTGCTAAGGACAAAAAATGCCATAAAGCTAAAGTTAGCAAGTGAGGAATAAATGAGTTCGGATCCAATTTAGTATTACCAACGCATAAATAACAGGTCAACTGTTACTAGGTATGCTTTGATGATCTGCTAAATTTTTATCCATTAAATTGTGTAAACTTTAATGCTAATGCTAATGCTAATGCTAATGCTAATGCTATTTTATTTTGCCCTTTAATTCTTAATACTTTGATTATACATTCTATAGTGCATAGCTCTCCTTTAGGTTGATTACCCCTAAGTGTGTATGAAGAATCATTCGTAGTTTTCAAGGTTAAGTGCCATCAATAATAACGATATTTTCATATTCTTGAATTATTGTCGATGATGATTCTCCTTTGGTATATAATAATTACGCTTCATTATTTTCTATTAGTTTAGTAAGGCCTTTATTAGGGGGTACTCTCTGGAAAAGTATACGTTGAAAAATTTCATTAGAATCGTCTATAGCAATAGAGCCTGTATTGGCTGCTCTATGTAATTCACGTTCATGTATAAGTAAAAATATTTTCATTTCTTTATATATTGTTCCACTTTTACCTGAGTTAAACGCATAAGCCTGTCAATATTTAGTAAACTTGTTACAATGCTATTTTTGATTTTAGGTAGACTATGAATAAAAGTAATGATCCGCTACACGGCGTGAAACTTGAACAGATTCTAACTGAACTGGAGAAGAAAATTGGTTGGGATAAGATGGGTGAGTTACTTAATATTCGTTGTTTCACCAATAAACCCCGTCTAAAATCAAGTTTGAAATTTCTGCGTACAACCCCTTGGGCACGCAGTAGAGTTGAAATATTATACCTAAAAACATTTTGTAGTAAGCACAAGGAAACAGGGAAATTAATTAGGGGGATACTCGCCCAGAATAAAGCAATAGCAGAAACAACTTCGGCTAAGCCTACTCCCTTTGTTTGGCCAACATCGAAATAAAAATAGACTTATGCCACTAAGCGACCTATTTTAAGCAGGTATTTATCACAATTAATATTCGGCTTCGCGCACAGATAAGTCGTTAGCTGTTGTAATTTACATGTGTTTTTTGATGTTTTATAAAGAAAAGGTATGCGTGAACTGAGCATTTAAATGTCTCTATCTTTAATATTAAAAGATCTCAATTTTTTAAAACTATATTCTTAGGATTCAACAAGCCACCACTAAACCTGTTGCTACGCCTTGAGCCCAGCATGCTTGAAAATTGTAGCCCCCGAGCCACCCCGTTACGTCAATAACTTCACCAATAAAGTACAAACCTTGGCTCTTTTTCGCTTCAAAGGTTTTTGAAGATAACTCGTCAGTATCAACTCCGCCAAGTGTTACCTCTGCTGTTCGATAACCTTCTGTGCCGTTAGGTTTTATTTGCCATTCATGAATGAAAGTATGGAGTGTTTCAATCTCTGTGTGGCTTAGCTGATTAACTGCTTTGTCTGGAATATCATTGTTTTCAATTAAGCACTCAATAAAGCGCTTGGGTAACAAAGTAGCGAGCAAATTCTTTATAGATTTTTGCGCCTGATGCTGGCGCCAGTCTGCGACAACTTCATTTAAGTTGTGATCAGGTAATAAGTTAATGGTTACTGCTTGGCCTGCTTGCCAAAAAGACGATATTTGTAAAATAGCAGGACCAGATAAACCTCGGTGAGTAAATAAAATGTTTTCTTTAAAGCTGTCGCCACTATCACTCGATACTTCAGTGAAAAGACTGATGCCAGACAACCCATCAAAACGGCTTTTATCATGGTCATGCAAAGTGAAAGGTACCAATGCGGCAGTTGTTGGTAATACATTCAAACCGAACTGTTCAGCGACTTTATAGCCTATGGGGCTTGCGCCAAGTTTAGGCATGGTTAAGCCACCAGATGCAACAACTAAAGACGTACATGTATAAGTTGCTTCGTTGGTGTTTACTTGATATCCCGTCGCTGTTTTGGTTACGGACAGTACTTCGTTACGCATTTTTACTTCAACACCCGCCCAATCACATTCGGTCATCAAAACGTCAACAATATCTTGTGCGCTGTCGTCACAAAATAATTGTCCAAGTGTTTTATGGTGATAATTTATACCGTGACGATCGACGAGTTCGATGAAATCTTGGGCTGAATAACGACTAAGCGCAGATTTAATGAAATGAGGATTCTGACAAATATAGTTTTCAGGAAGCGCATTTTCATTGGTGAAATTACAACGACCGCCACCACTGATAAGTATTTTCCGGCCAGGCTTTTTGCCCATATCAACAACAACTACTTTTTTACCACGATAACCAGCTGTTGCAGCACACATTAAGCCCGCAGCTCCAGCACCAATAATTAACACGTCAATTTGCAAAGCATTTTCCTATGATTTTCAATTTACTTTATTTGCCTGAAATCATTATATCTTGAATAGCTTTGGTATTAAACGTGATGTTGCTTAAACAAAAACAACAAAGGTAAAGAAATGCCAAGGTTGTGTAAAGGTAAGCACTAATTTGTAACCGGCGACTCTATTGCGCTCGATACTGCCAACATTTTCATTGGCGGTATTTGAACTGCACATAAAGCAGAGATAACAATAAAGAGTTAGGTGAGTTAATGAATATTCAAAAGTACATATATCGCATAAATAACATGAAATTTTTAATGGTAATAACTACAGTTCTCAGTCTTTCAGCCTGTGGTGGTTCTGATGACGACTCCAGCGGAGAAGGTTATGTAAAACGCTACAATACAGTTAATAATTCAGATTGATAGCGTTGACATATTGTTCGGTAGCCGAGAAGTTTATTGCTGTAATCAGGCAGTAGTGCAG
>Ga0209712_10003292_pt1 | contig 13114 bp, 10 predicted proteins | sample ArcOceMetagenome_FD_187443 | JGI IMG/M metagenome (GOLD analysis project Ga0209712, IMG submission 187443) | Marine eukaryotic phytoplankton communities from Arctic Ocean - Arctic Ocean - Greenland ARC118M Metagenome (SPAdes) (version 2) | ecosystem: Environmental > Aquatic > Marine > Oceanic...
GTTTGGAATTAAATGTTCAGACTTTAGTTCAGGAGGAGATCTTACAAGTTTAATTACTGATGTTTCAGTTGAAAAAACTTTTGGAAACTGTGCTGATAAAATTGTAATATCTGATAGATATATCGGTAACCTTACTCAGTATTTAGTTAAAGCAAATAAAAAACTTTGTATTTACCGAAGAAGTTCGGGAATGGTTTATAAGTGTGAAGTTGAATAAAACCAATAATAATTATTAAATATAGAAGGTGCTTTTTAGGCACCTTTTTTATTTTTTCTTAGAGAATAAAATATAGGATTGTAATGAAAACGGAAAAAAGCTCCACAGCAAATACGGTTAAAATACTTCTTAGTAACTTGTGGCCTTTAGGCAGACCAGATTTAAAAATTAGACTTGTCATTGCTGTTTTTTTTCTAGCACTTGCAAAGTTAACAAATGTTTATGTTCCATTCCTTCTTAAAATGTCGATTGATGAGTTTACTATTTCTGAAAAAGCTATGGTGTTACCTACTGCAATTATTATTTCATACGGTCTGGCCCGTATATCAGTGGCTATTTTTGGGGAATTAAGAGATTTAGTTTTTGTTAGAGTCGCTCAGTTTACTCAAAGAAAGATTGCCTTAGAAAGTTTTCGTCATCTGCACTCTATGTCTCTAGACTTCCATCTTTCACGTCAAACAGGTGGGATTTCTAGAACAATTGAAAGAGGGACTAGGGCCATCCAATTTGTTCTAACCTTTATGACATTTAATATTTTACCTACTTTATTTGAGATAGCACTTGTTGCAGTGATTTTAAGTAAGCAGTTTGGTTATATTTATGCAGGTATTGTTGTAGGTACTATCGGAGTTTATATAGCATTAACTTTAATTGTTACCGAGTGGCGATTAAAGTACCGAAGAAAAATGAACAAATCTGAAAGTGATGCCAATACTAAGGCCATAGATAGTCTTCTTAATTATGAAACAGTTAAGTATTTTGGAAATGAAGAGCATGAGTATATGCGTTACGATAACCACCTCGCTAAGTATGAGGATGCTGCTATAACAAGCCAGGGGAGTCTATCCTTACTAAATGTTGTTCAGTCTGCAATTATAGGTACTGGATTAATTAGTCTTATGCTTTTGGCAGGAGAGGGAGTTATCGATAAAACTATGACAGTTGGAGATTTTGTTCTAGTGAATACTTTCTTGATTCAACTCTATCTACCGCTAAATTTTCTTGGGTTTGTCTACCGTGAAATTAAAAATAGTCTAACTGATATGGAAAAAATGTTTGGAATCATTAAACAAAACCCTAGTGTAAAAGATCATACTGATGCTAAAGAGATAAATTGTAAAAAGGCAGAAATACATTTTAAAAATGTTTCTTTTTCTTACAAAGAGGATCGTGAAATTCTATCTAATGTTGATTTCGTAGTAAAAGCTGGAACGACTACAGCTATTGTTGGTCCAAGTGGATCTGGTAAGTCTACTATTGCTAGATTACTCTTTAGATTTTACGACGTAACTGAGGGGCAAGTACTAATTGACGGACAAGACGTTAAAAAAGTAACACAAAAAAGTCTTCGCGAACAAATTGGAGTCGTGCCTCAAGACAATGTTCTTTTCAACGATAGCATAGGTTATAACATAGCTTACGGAAAGCCTGGTAGTACACAAGATGAAATTAGAGAAGCGGCCAAGTTGGCCGAAATTGATGATTTCATTATGACTCTTCCAGAAGCTTATGAAACATCAGTTGGAGAAAGGGGATTAAAACTCTCTGGTGGAGAAAAGCAAAGAGTTGCCATAGCTAGAACTGTTTTAAAGAATCCATCTATTTTACTTTTTGATGAAGCAACAAGTGCATTAGATTCACAAAAAGAAAAAGAGATTCAAGCTTCTTTAAAAAAGATATCTCACAACAGGTCAACATTGATTATTGCTCACAGACTTTCTACAATTACCCATGCGGATGAAATACTTGTTCTTGACGGTGGAAAAATTACAGAAAGAGGAACTCATGAACATCTCCTCAGTTTGAAACAAACATATTTCAAAATGTGGGCCCATCAGCTAAATAAAGAGTAAAACTAAAAATATTTATAATAGAAGGATTACAAATGTTTAAATTATCGATTATTATTATGTTTATTATGTCTGTTGGTTGTTCAAACCACCAAGGCCTTCATACTAAGCATAAATTAAAAAGGATTTCTAAAAGTGATCACCGTTCTCTAAAAAATAAGTCTAGAGATGTTTATAGAAACCCGGTTAAGACTTTACAGTTTTTTGAAGTTAAGCCAGATATGACTGTTGTAGAAGTATCTCCTGGACGTGGCTGGTATACAGAGATTCTTGGGCCTTATCTTAAAGATAAAGGTGAACTCTATATGACTATCTTCTGTGAAAATTCAAAACGATCATATGCACCAAAACTAAATAAAAAAATAAAAGAGCTTACTAAAAATAAAGATCTTTTTGGCAAAACTCACTTCACAGTACTTGAAGCCCCAAAGGCCATAGGCCCTATAGCTCCAAATAATTCCGTTGACCGTGTCCTAACTTTTAGAAATGTTCACAACTGGATGAAAGACGGTAAAGGTAAAGAAGCTTTTATGGCCTTTTATAAAGGTTTAAAGCCTGGAGGTATTCTTGGAGTTGTTGAACACCGTGCAAAGATGAATAAGAAACAAGATCCTAGGGCGAAAAGTGGTTATGTTAGAGAAGACTATGTTATAGAACTTGCAAAGTCAGTGGGCTTCGAGTTTGTTTCTAAATCTGAAATCAATGCTAATTATAACGATAATACTCTTCATCCTGAAGGCGTTTGGACACTTCCACCATCTCTTAGATTAAAAGATAAAAATCAATCCAAGTATTTAGCAATTGGTGAAAGTGACAGGATGACTATTAAGTTTATCAAACCATTAAAATAATTATTTTTCTAAGTGATCAAGTACAGCGCTAATGGGCGATAACATATCTCGCCCAAGAAGCTGACTTCTTTGTGCACTCCATCCAAACTCTTTTGATGGTAGATTATTATTATCTTTGAATGGCATCTCTAAAGTGTATGACATGCAATTAAAACGGTGGGCAATAGCATTGGTCGCCACTGTCATATTTGCTTCACCTGGTTTATCAAGTTCATAACCAAATTCTGTTTGAAATTCAGAAGTGGCCTTTAAAAATGATTCTTTGAATATTCTTTCTGTATTAGCAATTTGTTCATTATAAGAAATATTCCCTTCACTTCCGGCAACAAAGTTATAGGGAAGGTTTTCATCGCCGTGAATATCTAGAAATAAATCCACTCCAACTTTATCCATTTCAGCTCTTGTGTAAAACACTTCCGGTCCAGTTTCTAAGCTTGGATTCTCCCATTCTCTATTTAAGTTTATGCCTTTCGCATTCGTTCTGAGGTGACCTCTAAAGGCACCATCTGGATTCATATTGGGAATTACATAAAAATTAGCCTGAGCTAAGACTTTAGTACTTAAGCTGTCAGTCGAGTCTAATAGACGCTTTAAGAAACCTTCTACAAACCATTCGGCCATTGTCTCACCTGGATGCTGTCTTGCAATCATCCATACATTCAATTTATTTGTATCTTTCTCTATCCTCAACAAATCAATATCTTTTCCATCAAAAGACTTTCCAAGAGATTTTAATGAACAAATCTCAGAAGACTGAGACTGTGCTATTAAATCAAGATGTCTTTCATGACTAAAAGGCGTAAAGTAAGATAAATAAAATGAATCTTGTTTTGGAGTATGGTTTATTTCTAATTCTTTTCCATTAAAACTTGTCTCAACTCGGAACCAATTTTTTCTATCATAAGAACAAACAGCTTGGTATTCTTCCCAGCCTGGAACATATGCACTTGAGCCAGCATTTAATATTTTCAATGTATGAGATGTATTTTTCTTTGAAGTTACTCTAAAATAGAACCACTGAAAAAAATCTGACTTATGATCTTTATTAATTTCAAGTTCAATATTATTAGGACTTGAACTATTTATAACCTTTATATTCCCGCCATCAAAATCAGCTGAGATCTGTATGCTTTTATTCATGAGTATTTCTCCCTTTAGAAAATGCTGATAGAATATTAAATTAAATGATTGAAAAAGTCTTTGAGTTAGAACAGTCTTTTTAAGCCTAAACCTTTGAAAATACTTGTATTATTCAGAATAAGCCGCTTAAGTAGTTGCGGAAAATATTATTTTTTGCTACTATGCTGTTGCGCAGCAAAATCACAATAGATCTTCACTGCCGTAATTAAAACTAAATCTTAAATTTTCTCATTTGCGGTTGTACGTTTATATCCGTGGTACGTTTTCTGAAAGCACAGTGAGAGAGATCCGATGAAGCTACGCTTTGTACGGGTTACTATGAAAAATTTAAACAAATCAAAAGTATTCACTTTTATTGCACTCATTTTATTATCATTATCCTTCGCTTCTTGTTCGAATCAAAACTCTTTTGTAAAAGATGTTCAAGTATCATCTACAGTTGATGATTCCGAGGTTTATGTTTCTGTTAGTGCAGAACTAAATCTTGGAAATGTTTCTCTATCAGATGTTACTTTACCTATTTTTGTACCAAGAACAGGCCAAGAGATCGGAATGATTTCTATTTTTAGAAATATGGAAGGCAAGAACATACTTGATGTTGATCTTAATGTATCTCAGATTGCAAACATTGATGCAATTGCTGCAAAACTTCCAAATGGAAACGTTCTACCTTTAATTCGTGAGAACTCTGTAATTGTCATTCCAATTCAAAGTAAAGCTAAGATCTATCTCGCATTTGCTGATGGTGTAGCCGCTTTAGGTGTAACAGTTAATATTAGTGGGCTTGATTCAATTGGTAGAAGTGTCGGTAATATTAGTGTCTTCCCTTCTTTTGCTTTTGGAAATGTTTTAGGGAGTGCAGGCCTATACAATTCTAGAACAGCTGGTCAAAATGGTTTTGGTATATTCATGGATATTAGTAATGTTATTGATACAAATGATTTACTAGCAAGACCAACAACAAGATTTGCTGCCAGATCAGGTAGTTCATCTGTTAAGTCTATTGCACCAAGAGAGAGTTTAGTTCTTGATTATAACTCTATTAAGACTTCTAGGTCTAAGAGAAGAAAATTAGATAAGAAGCTTTATAGGCTACATAGAAAAAGAGCTACGCTTAAATAATCACTATTTGAAAATTCAATAAATCCTATATAGGCCCGTGCAATGCGGGTCTTTTTTATAAAGAAATTCTTTATTTTTGGTGCTAGGTAGTGGGCAATAAAATAAACCATCAAGTTTGTTATACCGATGGAGCACTCTCTCTTTCATAGTAGTCAAGCAAATCAATATTCTTGCTAATACTCTTAAGCCTAGATTAAGTAAAAACTGTGTTTTGGGGTATCTTTTAAGCTAGAAATTCAAAACTATAAGAAAATTGATAGTACTAAATGCCTTGTCAGTAGAGATAGTATGACATTAGCAGATTTAAAAAGAAAACTTACAAGTGTTCTTAAACTTAAAGTAGAGGAAAATGTAATTGATTTTTATTAAAACTTTTCAATAAATGTGTAGATCATACTAGTTGTTTCTTTAACGATACCTTCAATTTTTCTGCTTCTTGGAACTTTATTTTTCGCAAGTTCAATACCAAAGGCAATTGTTCCACTTTTCCAGTAAAAATAATCAGCACTTGAAGCAGGTGCCACATAAATAATTTTTGATATTTGGCCTACACGGTATTTGTTATCTTGCGCCATTGCTTTACCAAGTGTTTCGAACATCACTTTATCAGCTGCTGGTACAGAGCCTTTAGTATATCCCCAGGGGTACATAATCATTTCTCCTGAAGCATGTAAGTCCATACTTCCAGCAAAGTTTCTTGTATGGAAAAATTCAATCTCTTTTTTTATACATTGAACAGAATCCTTATTTGGTTTATTTGGATAAGGGTACTCGCGATTTGGATCTGTACCGTCTGCTGTGTAACGTCTTCTTTTTGTAAAACCATCTGGATTAACAACAGGAATAAAATATAATTCATGATCTTGTATTAAACTTGCAACTCTAGTGTCAGAGTCTTTGCTTTCCATCATATTCACTATAAATCTCATTAGAGACTCTGTAGTAATAAGCTCATCCCCATGAGTGGCGGCTGTTATGAGGAGTTCAGGTTCCTCTTCATCAATCTTAACATTATCAGATATTTTCATATAAATAAGATCAAGACCTCGAGCTGACTTACCATAAGTATGAACTGTTACGTATTTAGGATATTTCTTCTGAATATCATTCATAAGATTAACTACTTCAGAATAATTTTTATATTTAGTAGCTAGCTCAGTATTTTGATTTTTATAAATACTTTCAGAAATTAACTTACTATTTGGGGCCAAATTTAGAAGAATACCTGCTTTAAATGTAGGTACATATATTTGAAGAGAGTCTTTTAGATTCTCTATAACTTCGAATTGTGAAACTATCTGTTTCAAGTTTTTGTTATTTTTAGAAATTTCGTACTTTGAAATGTCTTGTTTATCAATACTAGCTAATATTGAAACAGAGAATAGGGTCGTAATAAGTGTAAAAATTATGGATAGTTTTTTCATATAATTAATCTACTAAATACGGTTGGATTAAACAATCTTTCATCCTTTGTCATGGTGCGTTTTTGTCCTTTACTATTATAAAATAAAGACAGGCATGATTTTGAAGTCTAAAATAATAAGTTATGAATAAATTTATTTTATTAATCGTCTTAACTTTTAGTATTTCTTCTTTTGCAGTTGAAGAGGTTAAAGATAAATATCCTTTTTTTAGACAGTTTCGCTCAGGTTTTAATGTGACATTTGGAACTCTATCTATCTGTAATTCTGTTCAAATTTTAAATGATTCTGATTCAACAAATAAAGAAAAAAACTTTTCTTATATTTTAACTGGAATTGGAGTTATGAGATTAATAGATGGTTTTTATTATATGGTCAGTAAAAGTTTACCAGAGGATTATCAAGCTAGTGGTAAACTTGAAAAATCTAACAAAAATTTCAAACGAAATTTAAAAGAAGCAGCTATCTTTGAGCGAAAGCTTAGAAAATATAGGGCCACAGTCATTTTATTAAATGGAGTTGGTTTTCTGGGTGTTTACACGGAAGATCCAGAAAAAAACAAACTCTCTTTATTACCAGCTCTTGGAATGTTAACAGTTTCAGCATATGCATACTTTGCAAAAGCTCCAGCTGAAAAAGCATACGATAGATTATATAATTTACCACAGATTGGTTTAAACACTGTTAGAATCAATGATAAAAACCTTTTTTATCCACAGTTAAGTTTTAGATTTTGAAAAAAATTAGAACTGCTAATATACTAATGGGATTGAGGTTTTTTATTTTTTTACTTTTGATTTCTTAATTTCTTCTTTTCCAATATGCTCAGCGACTCGTTCAAAAAGTTTCTCTATTTTAGAAAATTTATCATCAAGTTTTGAAGAAAGTTTATACTCTTCTTTTAAAAGAGAAATTTTCTTGTAAGTAACTTTAGTTGTATTTCTACTTGTATGAACGAGAATCTTCATTGGAAGATCAAGGCCTATAAGCTGATTCTCCTGCATCATTAATGTTCCAACTTTAGGATTACCAAATATAATAAGTGTTGTTTTATCAAGGTTAAGCTTTATCTTTTTAGCTCCCTTATGATGATCAATAACTGAAAACACTTTTAGCTTTTTCTTTTTAAGAAATTTCTTGATCATTTTAACTGTTTTATCATGAAAAAATTGGCTTTTATGTGTTTTTAGATTCGAGGCACAAGCTTGGAATGAAGTCATTGCAAAGAGTAGTAATAAAATTTTCATAATTATCCTTTCTTATTTAGAATCATACCTTTTTACTAACTTTCTTCTTTGTTACTTTTTTCGCAACTTTCTTGGCAACTTTTTTCGCAACTTTCTTGGCAACTTTTTTCGCTACTTTTTTAGTCACTTTTTTCGCTACTTTTTTAGTCACTTTCTTAGCTAGTTTCTTAGCAACTTTCTTAACTACTTTTTTGGCCATCTCTTTAGGCTCAGCCACATTACCATCTACATCATTTTTGATTTCAAATTTTGGTTTAGAAATCTTTGGAAGTGTTGATTTCTGGCCATCTTTATCAGAATCAGAATCAGAATCAGTCTTATTTTCAGATTTTGCTTTAAATCTCTCTTCTCTTATTTTTTTGTTTCTTTCTTTATCTCTTAAGCTCTGCTCCTGTCTTTGCTCATCTGATTGTGTAATTTTAGAAGGAGAGTCTTTGACTACTGTATTCGATGCAGAGTTTTCATGTGTTGTGATCTTAGGATTATTTTCTGATTTAGATTTATTGTATACAGGTCGTTTTTTTCCAAAAATAAACCAGTGCTTTTTTGTTATCTCGTGAAATTGATCTGCAACATCTAAGAGATATCTAGATGTTGTGCTTCTTACTGCCGCAATTTCAACGCGTACACCCATAGCTTGGAGGTGAGTCACAAGTTCTACAAAGTCTGAATCACCAGACATAATAATTATGGTATCTACTTTTGAAGCTAACTGTGTAGCTTTAATTGTTAAGGGGATGTCAGCACTTTTGTGACAAGGGACGACAGAGCCATGATAGTTTTTTTGAAACCGTTCATTTAGCTTTTCAGAGATTTTTTTACCTTCTCGAAAATAAACCATTCTATTTAGTTGTCTATCTTTAAGAAGCTCTGGCACAAGTTCATCGATATTGAGCATTGAAGAAGTATCATTACTTTCGCCGTGAATACTTCTCTCGATATTATTTCCATCTATGAGGATGGCCACATTTTGATTGATGCTAATTTTATTTTCATTTGTCATGAGTACACTTTATCGTACTCATGCAATTTAGTATATAAATACTTATACAGATAAAAGTTGACTGAAATTGTTGAGACTAAGGAATGGATATATTTGAGTTTTAGTTTATAATAATCAAAAGGGGTTTATGTGATAAATAATGTTCTAATCATTGAAGATGATAAAGATATGCAAGACTTAGTAGTAAGTTTTTTAACTCTGTATGGTTTAAAAGAAAACCGTATCTTGTTAGCTTCCGATCCTATTGAAGGGCTTGATATTTTTAGAAATAGAAAAAATCAAATTTCATTAGTCATTTGTGATTACTATATGCCCAAATCAAATGGGGCAGAGCTTTGTGAAATACTCAAAAAAAATCAATCACATACTCCGATTATTTTACAAACAGGTGATTTAAATATCCAGCTTAAAGATATAAAATTTGTAGATTCAGTTCTACATAAGCCCTACAAGTATGAAAGCTTAGTCACTGTCATGGAAGATCTTTGTGCTGAACCACCTATTTTTGATTTTAAAGAACGAGAGATAAGAATCTCTAATATTGATAATATGGGAATGTCTATAAAGTTCTTAACTTCGAAACGAAATGGACATGGTTTAGTGTTGGACAAATCAGATAGTGGCTACAAGATAGCTATGAAACCTTCAACTGATATTATGGAAAATGCAATTATTGAAACTAGAGCGACAGCATTTAATTTTGATGATAATTCTAGTACTGTAAACGAAATGAAGAAGTTTGAGATTGTCTGGTTTCAGCTTTTAAGCCTTGATGTTTGCATTGTCGGTCTAAAACTTATTTAGTTTTCATTACTTCATCAAATTTAAGACCAGTGTTGCGCTCAATTGCTTTACTAAGTCTAAAATAAATAAATCCCATAAAAACTAATGACGGAATTAGAATTACGATATATGACATCCAAGTCATTTTCGCAATTTGTTCATTTAAGATTACTGCTTGATCTATTTTAGAGAGCGTTGTCGGTATATCTATAAAGACATAAACTGCCAATCCAAAGTTTAATACTGCACTCATAAAAAATGATAGTGATAAATATATTGTAGATGATTTTAAATCTTTAATGAAAATATCATTTGTTCCATTCTCATCTAGCTTCTTTTCTATGAGATCTACTTTTAAAATTTTATCATTAAATATAAGTAAGTTTATGAGAGGTTTTGGGGTAAAGGCTGAATAGAGAACTCCTATACCTATAACGAGCGGGAATACTGCTTCTTTAACAGCAAACCATATTCCTTCAACTTGAAATAAAGCAAGTCCACCTGTCATAAGAATATTAACTACACCTAATACAGAAAAAATATTTAATTTCTTAACCTGGATATACTCATAAACCGCATAACCAATCGGAAGAGAAAGGGCAACTATAAGAGCTATTAGTGGTCCATCATTACCTAATCTTTTTCCTAATTGATTTAATACAATAACTGGTAAAATGATATTGAATGCTAGGTTTGCAAATTGGCCTTTGGAATCGTGGTTTTGGTGCATGTTATCTCTCTAAAAAAAAATAATGTTTTTTGTGTTCTAACTATAACACATAAGTTACAGAATTTCTCCTTGTTACAAGATGTTATGATTTTTTATAATAGTGAAAAACTTGCATTTTATTTTTGTTTTAATATTGATCTAAGGAAATTAACAAGCATTGAGTATTGTTATTCAATTGGAGTAATATAATGAAGAAATTAGTCTGTTTAACTTTATTAACTATATCAATCTTATGATTATCATTTTGCTGCAAGAAAAGAAGCTCTGAGTCTAAAGCGCAATACATTGTTAATAAAGTCGAAAGAAATTAAAGCTTAAGCAAAATCAAAAAGAAAAGTTATTAAAGTTAAAAAATAATACTTACAATTCAAAAAAACAAAATTCAAAAAAGAAGGAGTTTCAAAAAGATGAAAAAAACTTGATTTATCACGCCAGTATTTCTGAGGTTGATATTAAATCTCTACTAGATCATAAACGTAATGACATAGATCAAATACTTCCAGAAGTATTACCTGAATTAATTGATTTCCATGCCTCACGTAATCCAGATCAAAAAAAAACTTGCTAAGTTAGAAGCTAAATTTGGTAATAAATGGCGTAACAATAAGCACGACTAAAATGATCAGTTCATTCATATTTTAAATCTATCCGAATTAACCTCTCGGTGAGCTATTTTATATAATAAACTTAAATTTTCCATCAATTCTCCGATAAGATCACTATGAAATATCTAATCTTATTTATACCGTTTATTCTCTCATGTGCTACTTCTCAAAAAGAGACAACTAGATCTATTGCGAGTTCTCAACCGGCCAGAATTTTAAAAGTATCTAAACCTCATGAAACGCAATTACCAATTGATAAATATTCCAAAGTAGAGATTGAACTTAAGGCCTTTAAATTTGGTACTAGTATCGCAAAAGATAGAACTGCGAAATTTAAGATGATTTCTGGAAGTGGAAACTTAGAAGCATCCTCAATTACAAGTAATGCTTCTGGTTTAATTAAAAATATCTATTATTCTAAAGGGTTTAAAGGCTCAGTAGTAATAGAGGTAAAAGTAGATAGAGTTACAAAAAAAATAAATTTTGAAATGATTAGACCTAGTAAGTTTGTAGGTGCATATTCTCTTAGTAAAACAACTTTTGATGTTGATAAAAAGATTACGAAGGCCTCTGGTAAAGAAACCTTATCATTTAAAATACAAATAAAAGATAAAACTGATAAAAATATTGATGCATATGGACTAGATGTAAGACTAGATGATGGATTAAAAAGAATAAAAATGAAAGATATGGGTGAAGGACTTTATACTATCGCTTATAAGGTTGGGACAGGTAATAAAGATACTAATTTCTCATTTTCTATAAATGAATATGACTCTTCAAGTAAGATAGCTGTTGTAGTTAACCCTGTCATCTCTTTTGCAAACTCTTCTATCATTTTTGAAGTATTAGAAGATGGAAAGATAAAAGTTCTTTTTCCTTTAACAGATTTAAGAGGAAAAGAAGTAAGAGAAATAGAAAGAGTACAAGCTAATCCAATTGCTAATATTTCTGGAGGAGTGTTTTCAAAAATATCTTATGATTCTAAGAGAGAAAAATATTTTTATATCTTCACTCCTAAAAAAGGTAAAGGCAAAATTGGATTGGGTATCAATATTAACGGAGATAACTATATTTCATCCAATGAAGTAAGCTACGAATATACTCCAAATTATATCAGCTTTCTAAAGGTAGAATTAGAAAATACAAAAATCATACCAACTGGAAAAGACCATCTAGATTTAAAAATAATACCTTTTAATAAAGAAAACAAACAAGTTAAATTAACTAAGCTATCAAAAGTTATAAGTGTTGATTTAATTGGTTGTGGGAAAGTATACGATCTTGAGCCTAATAAAAAATTTCTAATTAATGCTCGAGTTGTCCCAAATTATGGCTGCAAAGAAATAGAGTTAATAGTAAAGGCAAAAGGAAAAGTTTACTTTGAAAAAATACTAAATTTTGATTTTGAACCTATTCAAGAGAAAATTATCTTAAAAAGATCTGTTTCATCTAGTGGGTATTCTAAAACTTTTGGATATCAGTACTCAAAAGGTCGCGGTTATAAAACACGTACTGGAAAAACTAGAGCTTTGAATCTAAGTAATGAAGGGATTAATAGTATTATTCCTTCCGGTTGTGCCAAAGATGCTGATGATAACAGATGCCAAGCATCAAGAGATTTCAACTTTCATTATTTGGATCAAGCTCGACAAAATATCGAATTAACCGTCACTGATGTACCAACTGATTGGACATCTCATATGATGGGTTCAATGTTTTATTTCTTTCCACGAATTGTAATTCCTCACGCTGAATTCTCTGATGATAAAAGTCAAATAATTGTAACTTTACCTACAAATGAAAAAGTGTATTTTGATACTAAGACTAAAGAGATAGTTGGTGGAGTTCTTGAAGAAGGCCCGATTGACCTAGGTCCTGTAAGGTTCTCACGTAAATTTCCCAACATTAGATACAAGGGGACTGGGATAGTTCTTAGAATAAATGCTAGGGGCTCAGAACCTAGATTTGGACAGTTTAATAACACTCAAATATCTGGAGATTTTGGAAACACTGGTGGTAGAGGTGTTCTTATTTATAAGTATGATAAAAATACTGATGAAATAATTAGCTGCTATGGTAAAAAAATAAATTTTTGGCCACAAAAAGACACAAGTCCAATTCCATTTATTATGTATTCAGATG
>Ga0209712_10003293_pt1 | contig 13112 bp, 7 predicted proteins | sample ArcOceMetagenome_FD_187443 | JGI IMG/M metagenome (GOLD analysis project Ga0209712, IMG submission 187443) | Marine eukaryotic phytoplankton communities from Arctic Ocean - Arctic Ocean - Greenland ARC118M Metagenome (SPAdes) (version 2) | ecosystem: Environmental > Aquatic > Marine > Oceanic...
TTAATCGAATCTCGGCTTGATTAGTGAGGAAGCGTTGGCCATCTTCGGAGAGCAATTCTGCATTGCAAATGATTGTATCTGTTTGAGAAAATTTTCCTTTTTCTAATAAAAAGATTGAATCTCGCTTAGGTGGAAAATATCGAGTGTAGGGAAAACTTTTGATGGTTGTAAAAAGGCATTGCTCCGAATGCGAAATAATATAATGTTCCCGAGGATCATCCCAGTCTTCCAGACCTTGGAAACCAGGTGGACGATTAAAATTTATTCCAAACCATTTTTTATATTCAAATCCTCCATTGATTTGAGTTGGTTCCAATTGGAGTGTTTGGTGAGCATAATTGGCTGCTTCCCAACGTGCTCGATTCCAAGATAAATAATCATGAGTTGCTCCAATGGAAAATAAGATAATTGCAGCAAGTGCGAGATGTCCAACTATTTTTAATGGTCGAGAAATAGAAAAATCTTCATTTTGAGGAAAGAGCATTAAAATTAAAAAAGGAAATGCCACCAAACTATATCGATCAAAATAAAAATTATTTAACATCAAAAAAGCGAAATAGCCAAAGGCAGTTGCGAGGGCAAAAAAGGTATTCCAATTGACTGCTGCAGCTGTTTTATTTTTTATTAAAAATAAAATTTGAGTGGTGCGGATCAAAATCCATTTGAGTAAAATGATCCCGCTAATGAAACCAATTAATGTAAAATTTTTCCAATCATTTTTATGAATTTGGCTAATGGGAAATTCTCCTTCAAAAGGCAAAACAAGTGGGCCAATGCCAAAATTCAAAAAGGTATTTCCCAAATAGGAATCCGCTAAAGAATGGTAAAATGGATAGCTTAATAACAAGGCAATTACAACTGAAATAATCTTTCCAATCGTCGGAATTTTTCTCCAAAAATTAGCGACTAACACAATCAATATGGGCAATAAAAAAAGTCCCCATAAGATAAAAAAACCAACTGATTTAGAAGCAATAGCATCTGCTAAGTTTCCATTAGTAATATTGTCAAGAAGTTGGCTGGTTTTTCCAAAATTCTTAGAGAGCCCGTAGTTTGCATTTCGCCAATTGGTAAATAAAATTAAACTTCCTAAAGTTAAAAAAGAAGGCGTAATTCCTTGAATTACAGTCTTTAATGAAAATTTATTTTTTGTAATATAAGTGATAAAGAAAGCAATCGGAACTAAAACTCCAGGCTGTCGAATCATGGTGGCAATGATCGAAAATAATGCGGCTAAAAGAATATTTTTTTGACCTTTGTCATTGATTGCTTTGAGGGAAAAATAGGCTGCCGACATCAAAAAAAACATGAACGGAACTTCAGTCATGTAGCTAAATGAATTAGCAAAATAAAAAGGATTAAATGCCAATAGAATCGTTGCGCAAAAGGCCAGATTTTTTTTCATTCCTCCTTCCTGAAAAAAGCGGTAGGTCACCAGTAAACCAAGCCATCCTAAAACTAAAGTGGAGAAGCGAAGTACCGTAAATGAGAAGCCAAATATCTTGCAAAAAAATGCTCCCCACATTGTGTGCGCAATCAAAGTCATTGCTCCCCATTCATCAAAATAAATTTTATTTTCCAAGGCAAGTGCTTGCGCATTTCGACCGTAAGACCAATCATCGTTGAGTGGGAAATCACCAATTGGGTTGACTAAAATAATGCAAATTAGCCAAATGATGGAGAGGTAAAATGGAAAGGTGAGGTGTTTTTTCAAGATGAGTTTTCGTTGCTTGTTTTTGAATTTTTTCGTTCTGAAATTAGAACTGCAAGATGCTAATTTTTTTTTTAATCAAAATCTAAATTTTAATCAAAATCAAAACGCTAGTGTAGCGAGAGTTTCAATTAAGTTTTGATTAGTTCAATTCTCCATTTTCAATCGAGTGATTTCTAGGTCATCAAGGCAAGCGTTATTTTTTGTCGGGTTAAAAATATAAAACGTCAGGCTGGAATCTCGAAAGTTTTCAGGGATGACAAATTCGGTGGTTATTTGACTCCAACCATTTTTTTGGGTTTGCAAAATTTCGTTTTTTCCTAGCTGATGAAAAATGGTTGGATCTGCTGCTGTACCGATAATTGTTGCTCAGTATTGTGCCACCAATTTTGACTTTCCCAATCTGTTGGAAGTGGAACACCTCGCCGATGCCAACCATTAAATTCGAATCCACCATTGATATTTTGAATTGGAATGTTCAAGTTGTTAAGAGGGAAATCAGTAGCTTCCTAACGCGTTCGATTCCAGGAAAGATTGTCTTTGGTTGCTGAAATGAAAAAAAAGCGATGGCAGAAAATGCTATCGCAGCAGGGATGGTCATCCATTTTAAAATTGTAAATGTATTGTTATGGTTTTTTGGAAAAATAATTAAAACCAAAAAAGGGGAGTGGTATCAAATAATATTGATCAAAAAAATCATTCGTTATCAAAAATAAAAAGTAAATCCCTGCGGTGGTGAGTGAAAATGTTATTGCCCAATTTACTTTTTCTGGTTCTCTTTTTACCAAAAAAAATAAGGTTTGGCTGAATCGATACCAAAACCATAACAATATATCTACGCCAGCGATAAAGCTAATTAACTTTAAGTTGCTCCAAGTAGAATTAGAAAAATAAGGGTGATAATTTTCAGGGTATTCGGCTAAAATATTTGGGACCATTCCTAAGTTGAAAATGCATGTTTCCATGCAAGGGGTGATCCCATTTTTCCAAAAAAGGAAAAAATGCATAACAATGTAATTACAAAAAATAAAAGTCGAGTTTTTTAATCTTCTTAAAAAAAAGGAAATGAAAGGAGGAAAAAAGGGAAGTTTTTTTAATGGTGAATACCATAATGTAATTTACCATTCAACTTAAGGAAGTTTTGAGGAAAATAGTTAGGGGGTAATTTCGGGGATTTTTACTATAAACTCACAAGGTGACTTCGAGTCATCTTGTGAGTAGGGAATACAGGCAAGTAGTTAATCATTTACCGTTAAACATTCACCATTAAAAACCCACTATTATTTCACAACGGTTACGTTGCCTGATAATTGTTTTGTAATATTTTCGCCTCGCTGGTTTACTTCAAATTCTAGGAGATAAATATAGACTCCTTGTGAAATATCTTGGTTGTTAAATCTGCCATCCCAACCTTCGTTAGGATTGGTGGAAGAATAAATGAGCGCGCCCCAACGATTAAAAATTTTCATAGAATAGTTGAGTAGCGAGCAATTGGAGTAAGGCAAAAAGTAATCATTATAGCCATTGAAGTCTGGCGAAAATGCATTCGGAACATAAACTTCACAAATGGTGCAATTCGTAAAATCAAGATTAACTTCATCTATCAACACATTACAATTGTCAGAAATCGTTACACCATAAATACCATTTTCAGTTATTTGCAAAGTAGGATTTGTTGAGCCATCGCTCCAAAGATATTCCTCCGCATTTGGGTCGAATACATCAATCACGTGTAAACCATCTTCTTCGCAAAGCAAACTATCTGGCCCTAAATTTAAATTTAATTCCGTCTCATCATAATCTATTTGGACAGCGGCAAATCCTATTTCTCCACAAGCACCAAGAATTTGAACTTCATAAAATCCTGTTTCCAAAACTTGATAAATTGGATCAGTTGAACCGTCCTGCCACAGATATTGAATACCACCAATCCAAGTACCATCTAGCGCATAAATTTCTCCAGGACAAAGTAACGTATCTGATCCTAGGTTCACATCCACCACTTGCAATGGAACGAAATTTACCAAAATCTCATCAGTTACCGTATTGCAAATATTGGTAATCGTAACGGTATAAGTTCCGGGATCGGTGATAGAAATAATCGAGCCACCCGTTCCGTCAGACCAAAAATATGATTCTGCATTGGGAAGCGAAGCGTCAATAATTACAGATTCGCCATTGCATAAAATAGTATCATTTCCAATATTTATATTTGGTAAAGGACTATTCAAAACGGTAAAATCAAAAGAGTTGATCAACGAAGGGTTCTCACACAAGTCTAAAACTTCTGTTGTTCCATTGGTCAATAAAGCAATGGAATAATTTCCAATTTCAGTAATCGGCGGATTCACATTTATGGTAAAAATATTATCGTAAGCGCCACCTTGGGTGCATGCATTAGCGGATACGGTTGTAGTATACGGGCCGCCTGGTCCGGTGATTTGAAAGTTGCTTCCGTTGATGGTATTACATTGAATATATTCCGAAAATGTTACTTCCATTTCATCGCCTCCACAGTCGCCAGGGAGCGTAATATCTGAAATCTCAGGATCAACCATATCGATAATTCCAATATTTCCAGAGCCGCCAAAATCAATAGAGTATCCATTAGTCGAACCTGACCAATTAGAAATAACTAACGCATATGTATTGCCTTGAGTAACAGGAACAAGCGCATTATCCGCGCTGTTTCCTGTAAATTGACTTGGTGGAGAACTATTACAGCCCGCACCTTGATTAGTATAATTAGAACCACCATTTGCACCAGTATTTCCATTGCAAGATCCTCCACCTGCGGCGTTGCAACTCACTTGCATGGAGATGTCATTAAAAATATCTGCACAGGTACCATTGGTTATATTAAACAAAGCCCAGTCATAATCATCAATCGAATTATTTGGAGTCAAGGCAAATCCAAAATCACCAGATTGATTAACCGTAAAAGTGTACCAGATAGAATTTAGCTCATTATCCATGCAGCAAATTCCACCTTGCGAAGTTCCATTGATTTCATTAGGGTAATTTCCAGAGCCAGAAGGAGAAGTATTTTCGGTGTAGATTTGAGCACAAATAGGAATAGCACCCAAGCAATCTTGCACGGTAGGTGTTTGTGCAAAAACAGAATTTCCGAAACATAATAAAATTAATGGGAAAAGAATTTTGATCAATTTTGTTGAGGTCAATTTTAGATTTGTCATAGTTTAATTTTATAATAAGCTCTATCACATTACAGTTTTAGGGTTTTTTTCTACAAAAGCCGTACTTAAAGATATTTAAAAAACAGGAGAGTAGGGAAGCTTTAGAAAGGAATTATGGTATTTGGATCTTTTATCAAAATTTAAAAATAGAATCAACTTTTAGAACATTCGTATGTTCACTTCTCTAAAAGCGAATATTTACTATTTTTGCAGGCGAAAGAATACGACGAGTTTTTACCTAACTATATAATTAAACAAAAAAATATGTTCAATTCAAAAATAGCAGGAATCGGAAGTTATGTTCCTGAAAAAGTAACCACCAATGATGACCTTTCCAAAGTGATGGAAACTAGTGATGAATGGATTCAAGAACGAACTGGAATCAAAGAAAGACGCTATGGTGAAAAGCATAAGGAAACGACTGCAACGATGGGAACGAAAGCTGCGCGAATTGCGATAGAGCGAGCTGGAATTCAACCTGAGGATGTGGATTTTATTATTTTTGCGACACTAAGTCCTGATTATTATTTTCCTGGATGTGGTGTTTTGTTGCAGCGAGAATTAGGTATTACGAAAACTGAAATTGGAGCATTGGATATTCGAAATCAATGTAGTGGATTTATTTACGGGTTGAGTATTGCGGATCAATTTGTCAAAACTGGAATGTACAAAAATGTTCTTTTAGTCGGAGCAGAAATGCACTCGATGGGATTGGATTACAGTACGGAAGGACGAAATGTGACAGTTATTTTTGGAGATGGGGCAGGAGCAGTCGTGGTGCAACCAACTGAAAAAGAAGGGCAAGGAATTTTGACGACAAAATTGCATTCGGATGGAACGTATGCGGAGAAATTAGCTTTCATTAATCCAGGTTCTCATGGTGGATATCATTTGGATAAAATGGGAATCGAATATGATTACGGTTACGATAAAGACTTGGAATACGGAGGGATTTTCGTGACGGACAAGATGCAAAAAGATGGACAACTTTATCCAAATATGGAAGGGCAATTTGTCTTTAAATTAGCGGTCAGAAAATTCCCCGAAGTGATTCAAGAAGCTTTGACGACCGCAGGATTGGAGGTGTCAGATATTGATATGTTGGTGCCACATCAGGCGAATTTGAGGATCAGTCAATTTGTCCAAAAAATACTAAAATTAGGGGACGATAAAGTGTGGAATAATATTCAAAAATATGGAAATACTACCGCAGCCTCGGTGCCGATTGCCTTGTGTGAGGCATGGGAAGCAGGTGCGGTCAAGGAAGGTGATTTGGTTTGTCTGGCAGCATTTGGAAGTGGATTTACGTGGGGATCGGCGTTGATTCGGTGGTAGTTTTTTTTGAAGGAATAAGAATTTAAAAAAATGTAATTGTATTAACGACAGCGTTATGCAGTTGCATTTTTTTTATAAAAAAGTCAGTTAGATTCACTTTTAGTTTCAACGGTTATCTTTTTAAAAAATATATTTCCTCTTTTTTTTCAAAAACAAAACAAGAATCCGTATTTTGTTATCAAACCTATCTAATCATTACAAAGTCATTTTGTAAAAGACTCAGGATCAACACATTACATCGAATTTAAATTTTTTCACTATGAAAAAGAACGCTTTAGTTTTTCTTTTATGCATTCTGTCTACCAGTATTTTTGCTCAATTTTCGATAACTGCAACAGTAGCACAAGACACTATTTGTCAAGGTCAATCTGTTGCTTTGGCAGCGGAGGGAGATGTATTTGATATTTACGTTTGGAGTCCAAATACTTGGATTACTAGTCCGAGTACAGCTAATCCAACGGTGACTCCACCGACGACTACGACTTATACTGTTGTGGGAAGTATTTTAGGAAGTTCAGTTATTACAAATGGAGATTTCTCTGATGGGAATACAGGTTTCTCTACCGAATATTTTTATGGTCCAAACACTAGCGGTGGCACCTGGGGAGACTTGTCGAGTGAGGGAACTTATGCAGTAGTCACTAATCCAAATTTAGCGCATACGAATTTTGCGAACTGTGATGACCATACGACTGGTTTTGGAAATATGTTAGTGGTCAATGGTTCAGCAACGTTGAATCAAGAGATTTGGTGTCAAACTATCTCGATACAAGAAAATACCACTTATCAATTTTCCACATGGATCACTTCTGTTGAAGTTGGTAATCCTGCAGAATTACAATTTTCAATAAATGGAACTTTGTTAGGTTCCACATTTACTGCCCCATCGGGGACCTGTTTTTGGGAGCAATTTTTTCAAACTTGGGAGTCTGGTAATAATACGAGTGTGGAGATTTGCATTGTCAATCAAAATGTATCTGTTGGCGGAAATGATTTCGCTTTGGATGATATTTCTTTCTCGCCAATATTGGTGGAGGAAAGTTCAGTTACCGTTTATGTTTCAGAAATTTCTGGGGTACTTGCTACACAAACTTCAACAGGTTGTGATGGTAGTTTGGGATCTGCTTCAGCTGCGGTGAATGGTGGTTTTGAACCATACGCTTACCTTTGGGATAATGGAGAAACCACAGAAATAGCGATTAGTTTGGAAGAAGGAAATCATGTGCTAACGGTAACTGATGCAGTTGGATGCGCTGCGATTGTAAATGTAAATATTGGTGCTCCGCAAAATCCAGTTATTGACGAAGTGGTGATTGATCACACGATTTGTGGAAATGAAAATGGAATGCTTGAAGTTTTTCCTGGTGCAGGCCAACCACCATTTCTATATAGTATAGATGGGACAAATTTTCAAACTGAAAATGTTTTTATAAATGTGGCGACAGGGACTTTTTTCGTAGTCATTGAAGATGCGAATGGGTGCTCGGGCGCTTTTCAAGTTACGGTCGATGACTCTCAGCCAATTGTAGTTGAGTTGGCCACACCAGATGGAATTGACCTTTGTGAAAATTTGTCTGTTCTCTTGGACGCAGGAGATTTTGAAAATTATGAATGGTCAAATGGAGAAACTAGTGCTTCCATCACCATTGAAGGCGAAGGCGAATATTCAGTTATTGTATCGGATGAGAATGGTTGTTTGGACTCGACTAGTATTACAATTGACGCTTGCGGAGACTGGAAAATGCCAAATGTTTTTACTCCAGATGGAGATGGACTGAATGATACTTTTGGATTAGTGGTTGAAGGGGACGGAGTAGAAGTGCTCGATTTTAAAATTTTTAATCGTTGGGGAAATTTAGTGCATGATGAGAAAACAGCTTGGAATGGAGAGTTTGATGGAAATCCTCATCCAACTGATGTGCTGATTTATATGATAAGATTTGAAACGAAAGAAGGGGTGGAGGAATTGAAAGGAGATGTTTCGTTGATTAGGTAGTAGCTGCCCACCAAAAAAAATCGCTGCGCTCTTTTTTGGTGGGCAGCTAAAGCGACTTGCTACGATAAAACCGATCATTTGATTGAAAATCCTCATTCCATTCTTCTCCACTAAATTCCAAAACAGATTTTTCCAACATTTTAATGGAAGCAATATTCCTCACATCGACATAGGCGTAAATAGCTTTAAGTTTCATTTTTTCAAAACCATGGTCAATCAAATCCTTCAAAATTTCAGTTGCATATCCATTGTCCCAATGTTTCTCTAAAAGCCGATAACCGACTTCCCCTTCCTTTTTTTTATCAACAATCATGGCAACGGTACCGATGAATGCTTGATCAGATTTTCGTTCCATTGCCCAAATCCAAAAACCATTATCTGCTTCCTGATAATGATTGATTACTTTTTTTAAATCAGCTATATCTTCTTCCCGAGAATTAGCTTTGCCGGCAGCATATTGCATGACGTTGAAATTGCCTTGCATTTCATGGAAAGGTTTGAGGTCTTGGAAAGTGAGTGGTCGAATTAAAAGTCGGGAAGTTTGAAAAATCATTTTTTTGGGTTGAATTGATTGAATGTTCTTTTTACAAATTTTTTATGGAAAAGGTTTCTTCTAAAATGTAAGAAGGGGTGTTAGTACTCGAAGTACTGATACCCCTAATCTTTCAAATTAAATCGTAATTTCTTGAAAAAAATATACACTTCAAGCTGTTAACCATTCACCAGGAAGAATTAACGATTAAAAACGTATGCCTGTAACTTCCCTCCATTATTAGCAATTAAAATCATTGTTTCCCCATTTGCCAATTTAATTTCAACCGCATCTCTCGCCTGAGCACTAGCCCACAAACCATGATTTTGATTTGGAGAAAAGCTAAAACCACCGTTTCCATCACCTAACAAAAGCGTTCCATTACTCGCATCATAAACCCCTGATTCCGTTTCTGCACCATCATTATTTCCAATCATCAACGCATCCATATTTCCATCACCATTAAAATCTGAAGTTAATATTTCGAGAGTTGGAGCAATTTGAGCTTCCCGTAGAAGTGTTGTTATGGAAAATTTCCCACCTTCATTTTTTAATAAAACGGAAGACATGATTTGAGCTTTCAACACTTGCGCACTCGCCAGTTTTTCTTTTGGAAAAATAGCGGAGATGTCAGCTTTAGCATATTGATGATAGCGATTGAAATTTCGTTTGATGCCCGGCAATTGCAACATCAAATGATCTCTACCGGCATAAGGATATTGTTTTCCTTGATAGCCAAAAGTCATGATGGCATCCAAACTTCCATTGTCATCGAAATCATTCGCGTAGATCATAATTGGCTGATTATCAGAAATTTTGATTCGAGAATTTTCTCCTAAATTCCCAGCAATAATATCTAGGTCGCCATCTTTATCAAAGTCCTCCAGCGCAAAACAATTCCACCATCCAGCAGTATTTTGCAAACCAAATTTCGAAGTAACCTCGTTGAATTTTTTTCCATTAAAACTAAAAATAGAGATCGGCATCCACTCCCCTAAAACAATCATTTCTTTTTTTCCATCTTGATCTAAGTCTGCCATTTTTAAATCAGTTACCATTCCTATTTTTTCAAAGTCAGGTGCGACAGTTTTAGTCACATTAGAAAAAACACCATTATCATTTTTTAAAATTAAACTCTGAGGAGTAGTCGGATATTTGCCTGGAACAGTTCGGCCACCGACGAAAATATCCAAGTCACCATCTGCATCATAATCGAATGCGGCAACACATGCTGCGCTCGAATTTAATTTTGGAAGTGTGCCTTTGGAGAAATTTCCAGCACCATCATTTAAGTATAATCGATCTTGGTAATTAGTTGAATTTATACTACGTGCATTGCCACCACTTACAACATATAAATCCAAATCACCATCACCTTCTGCATCGAAGAAAACACTTTCCATGTCCTCATGAATTTTATCAGCGTCCCAGGTCTCATGTGATATATTCTGAAATTTTCCATTTTTATTTTGCATAAAAAGTGCCCCAGAACTATTAGCCGCACCGCCAATAAAAAAGTCATCCAAGCCATCTCCGTTTACATCAGCCTTGGAAAAATGAGGCCCCAAGTTGGATAATTTATGCGGAATCAAACGCTCTCGATTGAAGTCATCAAAGACATTTTCTTGGTGCGTAAAAGCAATGTTATGAGCACTACTTTTTTCAGTAAAAATTGGAGTAGGTTTCGTTTTGGAAATCGGTTTTTTATTTGCTTCAGAATATTTTAAAATAAGTCGTTGATTGGCTGGAACGTTTTCCATGACATGGGTTTTCCCATCCATCCAAGTGACTTCAATTTTGTCCACAGTTGAGTGATTTCCTAAGCCGAAATGAAGGAGAGATTCACTTCCAGAAAAGAAACCTCGATTGGCAGTTTTTTCTAAAAATTGAATTTCTTTGCCTGTATAGATTTTAACTTTAGTTCCAGTCGCTTGAGTATTTTTTTTACTACCTAAAAAATTGATTTGCAGATAGTTAGAGTTAGTCGTGAGGTTTTTGTAAATAAAAGCTGGATCATCAATATTGTTGACGACCAAGTCCAAATCTCCATCTGCATCGAGGTCTGCATAAGCTGTTCCATTGGAAAAAGAAGCTTGCGTAATTCCCCAGTCCTGCGTTGCATTGGTAAAGGTTAAATCATGATTATTTTTGTAAGCATAGTTGACTAATTTCTTACTTGGAATCATGTCGAGATAAGTATTGATATCTGGAAATCTACGCTTGGTGATACCGCCAGATTTCTGAATCGAGTCACGCGTGTAACTCATATAATCGAGGTCAGTTACATCTCTTTTGTAACCATTGCTGATGTAAATATCTTTCCATCCATCATTGTCGAAATCGGCAAATAATGCCCCCCAACTCCAATCGGTATTGGAGACGCCCGATAGTTGTCCAACTTCACTATAAGTACTATTTCCATTGTTCATTTGTAGGACATTTCGACCTGCTTGATGACCATATCCATATTGCAATAAAGCATTGTATCTATCTTTTCGCATGACATTCATCAACTGTTTATATCGAATTGGATCTTCCGCAATCATGTCCATCACCATGATGTCTAGCAGTCCATCATTATTAAAATCGGCAATATCACAACCCATCGAATTTTGGCTAGAATGACGAATGTAGGAATTATATTTATCGGTAAAAGTTCCATTTCGATTATTGATATAAACATAGTCAGGTTCGATATAATCGTTGGCTACATAAATATCTAGGTAACCATCTTGGTTTAAATCTGCCACGGTTGCACTCAATCCAAAAGCTGAATTTTCAACGCCAGCAGCTTTGGTCACATTGGTGAATTTTCCATTATTATTTTTGTAAAGTCGATCTGACTCGAAAGCGGTTTTAGGTACTTTTCTTCTCGTGATAGAACCATCAGGATTAGATTGCAAATCCATTTTAACAGCATCTTTAAAACCCAAACGGTGATTCAATAAATATAAATCTAAGTCACCATCATTATCATAATCAAAAAAATTAGCGTGATTGGTATTGCTATTATCATTCAATCCGAACTGCTCAGCACGCTCCGTAAAAGTCAAATCTTTATTATTGATGAAAAGTAAATTATCTTTTTGTCCATTATCAGATTTACTCGTTCGGCAGACGAAAATATCCAACCAACCATCATTATTAACATCAGCCATCGTCACCCCAGTTTTAAATCCATTTTTGGCAGCGACCCCTGCTTGATCCGTAATATCATCAAACTTCATATCGCCCTTATTCACATATAATTTGTTGGAAACGAAAGTTCCTGAAAAATAAATATCAGGTAATCCATCATTATTTAAGTCGCCAATTGCCACTCCGCCACCATTATATAAATATTCAAAAGTGAGAATATTATGATTATAATCTTCCTTGATGGCATTGGAAAAAGTAACGCCACTTACTTGCGGAGCAACTAATTCAAATCGCTTTTTCAATGGTTGAGTTGGTGTATTTTTTATAGTCGAGGCAGGTGTAGCCGGAGGTTCTGGATCACCTCCACAAGACATGAGAAAGAAAACAAAAATGATAAAACAAAAATGAATGATCGCTAGGGATTTAAATTTTTTCATAAAAATAAAATTCGATTGCCAGTTAAATAAAGATGAACACTTTTGTAAAATGTTGATAATGAAGGTTTTAAGATAGGATGTATTTTAAATATCTAAAGATATTAATTCTTCTAGTTTTCTTAAAAAATAGAAGAATTGATTTTAAAACAAAAAATATTTTACGGAAAAAGAGAATATTGGTTGTAAGGAAAGGCTTTGATTTTTTGTATAAAAAAACCTCTACTGAGAATTTTACATTCAGTAGAGGTTTTTTTATGGGCAAAATGAGATTAAGAGTTATCACTTTTATTTTTTGGTAATTTCGAAACTTTAGGATTTCTCTTATTTTCTGTAGGAGTTTCGAGTTTAGATTTTGCTTGAGGTCTTTTTTTTCCCAACCTTTCCTCCATAGATTCTATAATAAAAGAAATATGTGGTTGACTGAAAAAAGGATCTGCCTTTTGAGTTTCGTCCAACAATTTATAGAGTGCTAAATTTTCGTCAGAAGCTTTTCCATACATTGTCAATTCAGTATCACTAATTCGAGTTTTGAAGTGATGCTCCAATAGCGTTTTTATTTTTTCAATATCATTGAGTGTAAATTCTACTTTTGGAGTAGCCATTCGAACATTGTAAGTTGTCTGAACTTGAGCAAAAGAATAATTACTCAGGGTCATCCCTAAAATGAAAAAACTTGGAAAAACGAATTTCTTAAATAAATTCATGACGTATTGTTAATCTATGATTTTGATAGAATAAGTAACTGGTCAATATTAAATATAGTTTT
>Ga0209712_10003301_pt1 | contig 13101 bp, 10 predicted proteins | sample ArcOceMetagenome_FD_187443 | JGI IMG/M metagenome (GOLD analysis project Ga0209712, IMG submission 187443) | Marine eukaryotic phytoplankton communities from Arctic Ocean - Arctic Ocean - Greenland ARC118M Metagenome (SPAdes) (version 2) | ecosystem: Environmental > Aquatic > Marine > Oceanic...
AACTACAAAAACTTTATCTGTTTGTTCTTCAACTAGACTTGCAGCATAAGATACTCTTGGGCAATATCCACACCATGTTCCTGTAAAATCTTCAACAACAGCTTTTTTAGAAAAACTTGCTGGAAGATTTGGATCAACTACTTCATCTATCTCATTATCACAGTCGTTATCAATGCCATCTTCTATTTCTGCCGCACCTGGATAGATTGAAGAGTCAGAATCGTTACAATCAGTGCCGGGATTCGTTCCAATATTATCACCATAACCATCTCCATCCGCATCCGTCATACAAGCCGTTGCTGAGTCATTATCTGCCGCACCTGGGTAAGTAAAAGCATCAGAATCATCACAGTCACCTTGGTTTTCTGAAAATCCGTCACCATCAGAATCAACAAAACCTTCATCTATCTCACCATTACAGTCGTTATCAATATTATCCTCTATTTCTAATGCATCAGGATAGATTGAAGCGTTAGAATCGTTACAATCAGTACCAGGATTCGTTCCAGTATTATCGCCATAGCCATCTCCATCAGCATCTGTCATACAAGTTGTTGCTGATTCATTATTTGCCGCACCTGGGTGAGTAAAAGCATCAGAATCATCACAGTCACCTTGGTTTTCTGAAAATCCGTCACCATCATCATCAATAGTGTTATTTAATTCTGTAGCTAGAGCATCTATTTGAGACTGCTGATCTGAAATAAGGTTCAAAAGATAAGAGTTAGTCACTGCATCTTGCAGATCCGTAGGGTCTAGTATATCCTTGATTTGTTGACTATTTGCTGAGTTTCCTTGTTGAAGGACGCTGTTTAAAGTTGGAGTACCGAGATTAGTATTTCCTGCATTCTCTGCATACAAGGCATACGGCACACTAAAAAACTGTGTTGTCCCCATAGCGACATAGCCAGTCCCTGTATTTGTATCAATCTCAATGCCCAGATAATAGCTCCCTAAAGACCAATTTAACTCTGAAAAGTCTCCTATAGTTGAAGACCCTTGTCCAATTACAAGTGATACTTGTCCTAAATCATCTGTAGGCACAAAATGCTCCTCCACATAACTGGGTATTGCAGTTTGTGAACCTTGTAGAATATTAAACTTAAAATATACATTTTGATTCATCACTAAATCACCACTCAAATTTCTAACTGTTGCTTGATAGTTAAATCCTTGAGGAACTTGTTGAACTTGAGCATTTATATTGAAACTTACAATAAGTAAAAAAATTAATGAGATATAATTTTTCATCGTTTTATAATTTTATAGGTATTCGTTTTTTTTATTTCACCAGTCATTATTGTCAAAAGATAGATGCCTTTTGGGTATTGACTAATATTGATTGGATTTTGTTTTTGAATCTCTCCTTTAAATATTTTTTTACCAGTAATATCAGATAGATGGATCTTAAATTTATTTTCTGTAGGGTGAGAAATATAGAGTAACTCATTAACAGGATTAGGATATACAATAAGCTTAACAGCTGTTAGTGAATTCTCTAAACTAAGAGTTTCTATATTTAATGAGGGGTAATACCCATTCCCTAATTGAAAGCCACCATCTTCATCAGTCATAGAACCGACTAAAACTTCACCTAAAACAAAACTTAATTTAATTGTACTATTAGAGTAGTTAGAACCTAAAGATGAGATAGCTTGTTTAGAGATAGATTGGGCTTTAATCGAAAAAGTAAAAATAAATAGAGTAAATAATAAAATTAGTTTTTTCATAACTAGAAAGTTTAATTTTATTCAAATATAAAGAAAATAAAAAAACAGTAAAAAAGCGTCTAAATTAGCACAATTATAGACTGTAGACATATCTTCTTTCAGTACAGCTGTTCAAAACTAATAATTAGCTACATTAACTGACCACCACATTATACACTACCTCATCAGATATAGTATGGTGCTTTATCTAAGCTAGAAATTTAAAACAAGTGCAATAAAAAACCCCTACTAAATTAATAGCAGAGATTTATTTATTCGTAAGGGGTTGTAATATTTAATTATATTCTAGAATGATTGTAGTAGTATATTGCTCTCCATCTTCTGTTTCTGTTGCTACAATATTTCTAGGATATCCATCTTGGGTATAATCATAAGAAAAATTTGTGGTGTAAGATTCATTATTTGAGCTATTATTACAAGTGGCGTCAAACTGAATAACCTTAATATTATTAAAAAAACCACGTAATTGGCTATCAGAAAACAAACCATAAATAACATTAATTGAATTAGCCCCCGTAATATTTTTAAAAGGGGTATTATTATCATCATAATTTACTGAAACTATTTCCTCACAATCATCGTCTTCCCATAAACCACGAATAATATTTCCTTGGTTATCTAATTGATAAGTATACTCAACAGAGTTAGAATCTGAATTGCTAATAGTGATTGTACCATCTGAGTTATAAGAAACGGAATCAGACGATTCATAATCAATACTACCGTTATAATAAGAATCTTCTTCCACTAGAGTTACCCTAGACTGAGAATCATATTGGAAAGTAGTTCTATCTAGCAAATTATCATCCTCATCATAATAATCTACCCTAGCAATTAAATCATTTGAGTAGATAAACTGAGCTCTATATGTATTCTGAATTGAGCCATTATAATAAGTAACATCTAGTCTTTCAACTATTTTATTTAATTCATAAGTAAAATTTTCCTCATAAGAATAAGAGTCTAATTCGTAATCATCATATGATATTTTTGAAACTAATATATTGTTATTGTTATTGTCGTTGTTATCTATATCGTCACTATCATCATCATCATTTGAAGAGCAACCTAATATTGTTAAAGCAAGTAATAAGTAAAGTAATTTTTTCATAATAAATTTTTTTAAGTTATCAAATATAAAAAAAATAAAAAGAAAATAAAAAAACACTCTGACACTTCTGTAAGAGACGTCAGTCCAATAAAAAACCCAAACATTTCTGAATGGGTTGTGTTTTGGATTATATGTTTTATTAATTAGGGTCACAATTTATAAAATTTGGTTTAGGTTCTGTCCATTGAGAGTTATTCATACTAAATGAACTACAATTAGTTACATTTACAACATCCCAATAAGTTAAATCTTGATTAAAGAAATCAGTATTAGCAAACATCATTTGCATATTTGTTACATTACCCACTTCCCAACCAGCAAGACTTTGATTAAAATTAGTTGCAGAATAAAACATCATTTGCATATTTGTTACATTGCCTACATCCCAACCACCTAAGCTTTGTTGATTAAAATTAGTTGCAGAATAAAACATCATTTGCATATTTGTTACTTCAATCGTATCCCAACCCCCAAGTTCTTGATTAAATGAAGTCGCTAAAAAGAACATTCTCTCCATATTAGTAACATAACTTACATTCCAATCTTCAATCGGTTGATTAAAACTCCTAGAAGACTCAAACATTCCAGACATATCTGTAACATTAATTACATTCCAGTCTCCAATCGGTTGATTAAAAACCCCTCCAGAACCAGCTGAACCTCCAAACATATAACTCATATTTGTTACACTATCAACATTCCATTGACTTATATCTTGGTTGAATTGAGACCCTTGACATTCTGAATAAAATAATCCCGTCATATTTGTAACATTACTTGTATCCCAGTTACCAATAGGCTGATTAAAATCCTCGTGGCAAATAAATAAATTATTCATATCTGTCACTCTAGTTGTGCAGACTTTGGTTAATAACTCTTGATTATCAGTCATTTGGTCAAGCATATCTCTATCTACCACAGTATACTCAACTCCATTTATTATTCCTACATCTCCTACATTTGCACATTCATAAGCCTTGATAGTAATACCATTATTAGCTAAATAAACTACATCGCATTGCTGAACTAGAGTAGTAAAACTAACTTCATTGCCATAAAACGAACCTAAAGCACTAGTTATAAATGTTCTAATATAATATGTAGTGTTAGGTTCAATATTTTCAATTAAAGCATTAATAATACTACCATTAACATTGACAACAATATCATTTATAGTGGGTTGTATTGTAGTTGAATAAACAAAACCTTGTTCCGAACTGTTAGCAATAGCATTGCAGTTATTTGATTCAGAGTTAATTAGACCGTTTAAAGTTGCTGATGTTTCTGTTACTTCGGTTGTGGCTTGAGTTTCTAATAGTGGCAAATAAATACAAGGATTGTTATCAACATCACTTCCAACACAGGCAAATATTAAAACAGTTAAAAATAAATAGATACGTTTTTTCATAATTGGGAATTTTTATTCAAATATAAAACAAATAAAAATACATTAAAAGCGTCTAAATTAGCACAATTATAGACTGTAGACATATCTTCTTTCAGTACAGCTGTTCTAAACCAATAATTAGCTACATTAACTGACCACCACATTATACACCTTTACATCTGATATAGTATGGTGCTTTATCTAAGCTAGAAATTTAAAACAAGTGCAATAAAAAACCCCTACATTTCTGCTAGGGTTGTGTTTTTAATTGTCTAGTACCACTTCTTAAATGTTTTTTGCATTAATTCAAGGTCAAAATCTTCAGATTTAACAAATTGTCCACCTTGATAAATCCCTTTTTCAACAACTTTTCCTTTATAATATTTAATACCATATCCGTTACGCTCACCATTCCAATAGATTCCAATAAATGTATCAAACTGTTTACTAGTGGCATAATCAGCTTCAGTCCATTTGTAATCCTTTGGAATAAATTGCTCACAAAAACCATTTCTTTCTGGATACCAAAAGAAATATTCTTTATAATAAGCTTTTTTTACAGCACCTTTGGGATGTGTTTCAACCAAGTGTCCAATCTCATCAATATCTGGGTTACCTTTAGGGAGTTTAATATCTAATCTATCCAAAACAATTTTGGGAATAAATCTTGCCAAACCAACTTGTCTAAATTTCCTTCTACCTTCGGGTCTATCTGGTTTTATTCTTTGTCCATCAACTTGTCCATCTTTAAATTTTCCTTTGTATGTATTTCCATTAAAATCAGTAAAAGTAGCCATACCTTGTCCACCAGAACCATCTAAAAAACCAATTTCAACTGGCTCTCCGCCTTTATTATTATATGAACATTTAATAATATTCCCATTTAAAAAAGTACCTTCTAAAACCGTTCCAGATTTAAAGGTGTTTTTTCCCTTTCCGGTGAGTTGTCCGTCTATAAAATTACCAGACTCAACTGTGCCATTTGCATAGGTATAAACTCCAACCCCAGTCTTTTTATATTTAACAAAATATCCTTCATAAACATTTCCATTAGCATAAGTATACTTTCCGTAGCCATTCCATTTCCCGCCACTAACCTCTCCTTCATAAATATCTCCCCTATCACCTCTAAATTCTCCGTATCCAAATGGCTTGTTATCAGCTAAACTTACATATCCAGTATAAACACCGTCTGAATAATAATCGTCAAGAACAAGATATTTTACATTTGAAAACCTTGAATTTGAATATTTACTATCTACAGTTTTCCCTTTTTTTACAGAAATATTAGAAGGATTAACATAACCACCAGATTCTTTAAAACCCTTTTTTATAGCAGCAATCCTTCTTGACCTTCTTGGGTGTGTTGAATACGAATCATCTTTATCTGAAAGTGATTGAATTCCAGAAAGTGCATCTGAAAGACTTGCTCCTAATCTTCCTAAAACGAAACCAGCAAATTCATCAGATTCCAGTTCTTGTATTCTTCTTGTTGATAAAGAAACTTTATTTGAACTGTTTGCGGCTAAAACATCAACAGTATGTCCGTTAATGTGATGACCAACCTCGTGAGCAAGTATAAATTTATTACTCCATTCATCTCCATAAGAGAGGGAAGTCATAAATTCTGGGTCATACATAATATAACGCACTCCATTCATAGTTAATGCAACTGCATTATTAATATTACTACATTCTTGCAAAACAAATCTTTTAGACGCTCCAATCACATTTAAAATATCATCTAGTGCTGAATCCGCTGCTCTTTCGCTTGCAAAGTTGTTACCTTGAATAGCAGTACATACATTAATAGATTCATAAGTATTATTATAATCAAGACTTTGAGAGTAAGTAACAAGAGAAAATAAGAAAGCTATTACCAACGATATATTTTTCATAGTAGATTATTTTTTAATTTTAATAAGTAAGTAAATATAACTAAAATATAAAAAACACTCTGACACCTCTATAAGAGACATTAGTCCAATAAAAAAACCCTACTAAATTAATAGCAGAGGTTTATTTATTCGTAAGGGGTTGTCTGATATAGTATGATGCTTTATACAAGCAAGCTATTCATTAAAAAGTAAGCTTTGTACACTCATAGGATTAGCTTCGCTGATCCTAAAAAGCTCCGCTTTGAAAACAGCACAACCAAAAAAACACTCAAGCAAGCTTGGTGTTTTTTTGGTTGTGCTATTTATTCGTGACCCCGGTAGGATTCAAACCTACAACCGCTGGAGCCGAAATCCAGTGCGCTATTCAGTTGCGCCACGAGGCCTTATCTGATTTTTTAGAATAATAATGTAATGTTATGCTGTTAAATACTTCTTCACCAACATAGAAATTGTTTTACCGTCTGCCTGCCCGGCTAGTTGTTTAGAAACCATTCCCATTACCTTCCCCATATCTTTCATTCCTGCTGCTCCAACCTTGGCAATCGTATCAACAACAACTTTTGCAATTGCTTCTTCAGACATTGCCTCAGGTAAAAACTTTTCAAGTACTGCAATCTCTGCCAATTCAGGATCTGCTAAATCTTTCCTTCCTTGCTCAATAAAAATAGCAGCGCTATCCTTGCGTTGCTTCACTTGCTTTTGAATGATCTTCATCTCTTGTTCTTCTGTTAAATCATCTCCAGCACCAGTTTCTGTTTTTGCTAACAAAAAAGCAGATTTTACAGCTCGTAAAGCCTGTAAAGCAATGGTGTCTTTAGACTTCATTGCTGCCTTCATTTCTTCCATTATTTGTTTTTGCAAGCTCATATTTTATTGTTTTAACTCGTCAAAGATACAATTCTATTGCTATTTTTTTGATTTTCTTAGATATAAAATATGCTTGTTATAATCTATAATTGCTTTCCCTTTTTCTAAAATATCTGCGCCAATAATACCGTGAACTTCTGCAGCTTCGTGTTGTGTTAATGCAGTATTTACATGTGTGAGATCAAACAATACCAAATGGAAATTTTTTATTTTCCAGTTGCCTATTTTTAAAGTATTATGCTCAGATTGTTGTGTTTCCATATCAATGGCTCCGGCTCCTGCTGCTTTGGTATCACTCTCTTTAGCATCTAAGTTAAAAAACTCAATCATATCTATTCCAACACAAGAATTTGAGGCCCCAGTGTCTAAAATAAAAGTTCCTTGCATTCCATTAATTGCTGCATCTAGCTCTAAATGATTTGTGACCAATTTTCGTAAAGGAATTCTTACATAGTTCTTTTTTTGTAATAGTTTTTTTAGACCACTCATTTAACTGTATTTTTGATCTTCAAAAATACGGCATTCATAAAGAAATAGGAACATCTTTTTATATGACCTTATTTGTGCTAGCTTTGGTTAGATTTTAGTGATAATTTTTATGATTACAGACACACATACACATTTATATTCTGAACAATTTGATCAAGACAGAGCTCTTATGATGCAGAGAGCAAAAGATGCTGGAGTTCATCGGTTTTTTATTCCTGCTATAGATAGCAGTTATACAGAAAGAATGCTTTCGTTAGAAACGCAATATCCCAACGATGTGTTTTTAATGATGGGATTACATCCTACCTCTGTAAAAGAAAATTTTAAAGAAGAGCTGCTTCATGTAAAGAAATGGGTAGATAAAAAATCTTTTTGTGCAATAGGTGAAATTGGCATTGATCTGTATTGGGACACTACCTATTTAGCGGAGCAACAAGAGGCTTTTCAGACACAAATACAATGGGCCAAAGAGAAAAAACTACCAATCGTTATTCATTGTAGAGATGCTTTTGATGAAATTTTTGACATATTAGAGTTGGAAAAAGGACCCGATTTATATGGTATTTTTCATTGTTTCACAGGGTCTTTAGAACAAGCTGAAAAAGCCATTTCATACAATATGAAACTAGGAATTGGAGGGGTAGCTACCTTTAAAAATGGAAAAATAGACACCTTCCTTCATCAGATACCATTAAAACATATTGTATTAGAAACGGATGCTCCATACCTATCTCCTGTGCCCTTTAGAGGGAAGAGAAATGAAAGCAGTTACATTAGCTATGTAGTTGAAAAATTGGCCAGTATTTATGATGTTTCTGTTAAAGAAATTGCAACTATTACCACTGAAAATTCAAAGGAAGTATTTGGAATCTAACACTACATATTATAAAAATCCCATAGGGATTGCAGAAATTATTGAAGAAAAAATGATTGTTACATCATGAGAGCCTTGTAAAACAACAATCATTATTTTAGACTAATTATACAATTGCTACGTTTATAATAATATGACAAAAAAAGGCTGGTTTTTAATCCTATTCTTTGTTGGCTTTTTTGCCAATAGCCAAAATACGTCATCAGATTTTAGATCTAAAAAATTTATAGTTTCTAAAGACACAATCAGATTTGATTCGGTTCCCATAAATCCACAAAATTTTAAAGTGCTTTCAAATCAAAGAATACTGTACCCCACAGAATATCAAATTTTATACAATGAGGCATTATTGGTTATTAGTTCATTAAAATACCCAAAAATTACCATAGAGTACTTTCGGTTTCCTACATTTATTACCAAAACCTATAGCCCATTTGATAAAAATTTTATTGTTCCTAATAATAGTAATACAGGACAATTGTACAGTCTTACAACCAATAAAAAAGCTAGTGAATTAAAATTATTTGACGGCTTAAAAACAAGTGGATACATTAACAGAGGAATAACCTCAGGAAACAATCAAAGTACAGTAGCAAACTCTTCTATGGACATAAATATAGAAGGAAAACTTTCAGATAAAGTGACCATTCGTGCAAATATATTTGACACAAACATTCCACTACAAGAAAATGGGTATTCACAAAGCATTACAGATTTTGATCGAATATTTATTGAGCTTTCAAGTAAAAACTGGCGAGTAAAAGCTGGAGATGTAAGTTTAAAAAATGAGAATAGTTATTTTTTAGCTTTTGAAAAACAGGTGTCTGGTCTTGAGGTAGCTGCAAGCATAAACGACAATACAAATATTGCTGCTTCTGGAGCTATAGTTAGAGGGCAGTTTAGTGCTTATAAATTTGTTGGAGTTGAGGGGAATCAAGGTCCCTACAAGATTTTTGGACCAAACAACGAGCCCAATTTTGTAATCATTGCAGGAAGTGAAAAAGTATTTGTGAACGGCTCTAAAATTACCAAAGGAATAAATGATGATTATCTAATAGATTACAATATTGGTGAAATACGATTTAATACCACATTTCCAATTACCAACGATATGCGTATTCGTGTAGAATTTCAATTTTCTAATAGAAATTTCACCCGTTTTGTAAGCTATGAAAAAGCTGAATATAAGACTGATAAAATTGAACTTTCTGGATATTTTTACAATGAAAATGATGTTAAAAATCAACCAATACAAGTAAATTTAACAGCTGCACAGAAACAAATTTTAGCAAATGCTGGAAACAATACCGATCTAATGGTTGGGGAAAGTGCCTATCCTGATGAATATGACGTCAATAGAATTCTTTACAAAAAAGTACAAGATGGTAACAACGACTATTTTGAATACTCTACCAGTGAAAATGATGATTTATTTACTGTAACCTTTAGCAATGTTGGTAATAATGAAGGAGATTACACGTTAAGTGAAACCTTTGCAAATGGAAATGTATTTGTATATGTGGGAACCAATTTGGGAAACTACAAACCCATCACTCAATTAATTGCTCCGACTAAATTACAAGTTGCTGTGCTAAATTCTTCCTACATACCCAATGAAAAGACTAGAATTTCAGCAGAGGTGGCTTTTAGCAATAGTGATCAGAATTTATTTTCAACCATAGACAACAATAAAAATAAAGGAATTGCAACTAAGCTAGCTTGGAAACAAACATTATTAGATAAGAAATGGAAACTCTTAAGTACTGTAAATTATCTTTTTATTCATAGAAATTTTAATACTATTCAACGTTTTCAATCTGTAGAATTTAATAGAGATTGGAACCTAAACAACCCCATTGGAAATCAACAACAAATTGGTATTGATATTAACTTACAAAAAAGTGAAGATAATTTCTTAAACTACTCTTTTCAACAGCTACAGTTTTCAGATAGTTTTAAGGGAGAAAAGCATTTGATTACTTCTAATATGCAATTCGGAAACACCTCGTTTTATTCTAATAGCAGTTTTTTATCCAATAATTCTGAGATACAAGACAATACTTTTTTACGAGTTAAAGCAGGTGTAGAACATCATTTTTTGAAGTCTTGGTTTGGAGGTTTTTTAAATATTGAATCTAACAACGGGAAAATAAAACCAAGCCAAGAAGCTATTCTCACAAACCATCAGTTTAAAGAATATGAGAGCTATATTGGTATAGGAGACAGCACAAATGTTTATGCTAAAGTTGGATTTAATTATAGAGATAATGACAGTATTCGAAGCAATGCATTTACTGAAATTAACAATAGAAAAACCTACTATTTAGATGCTAAAATTATTCAAACAGAACGCACAAACCTTTCTTTATTTGCAAATTATAGGGAAACAGAGAATACATTTTTAGAAAATCAAAAAACATTAAATTCAAGAATCATTTACAACCAACGTTTTTTTAAAAACTTTATCACTCTTGGAACTCGATATGAAACCTCTTCAGGAAATGTAGCTCAGCAAGACTTTGTATATTTAGAGGTAGAAGCCGGACAAGGTTTTTACACATGGATTGATTATAATGACAATGGAATTCAAGAATTTGATGAATTTGAAATTGCAGAATTTCAAGATCAAGCAAATTTCTTACGCGTTCCCTTACCTAATCTGCAATTTATAGCAACTCAGAGTGCTAAAATAAACCAATCTATTACGTTAAATGCAAGCCAGTGGGGCACCAAAAATGGTCTAAAAAAAGTGCTTTCACATTTCTACAATCAATTCTTTTTAAGCAGTCGTAATGAACTAGAGCGCACCCGTAATTCATTTAATTTAAATCCGTTTAACATTAGTAAAGACCAACAAATAAGCGTCAATTTTTCGATAAAAAATAGTCTATATTTCAACCGAGGTCAAAAAAAATTTAGCACAACATATACCTTTGCAAAAGCTGAAAACAAACAGCAATATAGTATTGGAAGCCAAGATACAGACACCAACTACCAGCAAATAGATTTTCAGCATAAAATTGGCAAATTCTGGTTGATTGACTTACAGGGAAAACTTTCAGAAAATAAGTTAGAAACAGAAAATTTTAACAATCGGAATTATGAAATAAATGTTGTTGCATTGCAACCAAAAATAAGTTATGTTTTAAATAATGACAATCGGTTTTCTGCATTCTATCACATGAAAAATAAAGAAAATATACTTGCCGAATTTGAGAAATTAAAACAACAAAAAATTGGAGTTGAGTATTTTTATACAGGAAAATCAACCTCACAATTCAATGCTAATTTCACGACTTTTTTTAATGATTTTAGCGGAAATCCAAACTCCCCTGTTGGCTATCAGATGTTAGAAGGATTGCAAGAAGGTACCAATTATACCTGGACCTTTTTATGGAGTAAAAAATTAAACTCATTTTTAAATGTAAATCTCAATTACAAAGGAAGAAAAAGTTTAAATTCTAAAACAATTCATACTGGTACTATAAATCTTAAAGCAATTTTTTAATTCGGCATAATTATTGGAAGTAGCACAACTAAAATTGCCTAATTAAAAAGCATGTAAATTTATTATTTAAAATAAATCTAAATAAAGCTTATAAGATAATCCATCTTATTTATATTTGCAAAAAATCACAAATACTAAAATAATAACAAAAATGAATAAATTAGCACTTATAATATTCTGTTGTTACTCAACATTTGCAATTGCACAAGAAGAATCTTTACCTCAAGATACCAACAAAAAAAATGAAATCACTTTAAATGCACTTACACTAATTGCTTCTGGTTGGATTGACGTATCCTATGAGTATTTAATTAATAAAGAGGCTTCTTTTGGAATAGACATGCAATTTGGTTTTGATGAAAACAACAATATTGACACCTACAGGAACTTCTCAATAACACCTAACTACAGAGTTTATTTTTCTAATAAATACGCTAGAGGTTTTTTTATTGAAGGTTTTGGAATGCTTCATCGCTACAAAGATTACTATTATGATGAGCTTAGTTCAGAGCCTGATAACTATACATCCAAAAATCTAACAGAATTTTCTTTAGGAATTTCTGTTGGTGGAAAATGGGTAACTAAAAGTGGTTTTGTAACTGAAATATTTGGAGGGATTGGAAGAAATATATTAAATAGTAATGAAGATAGTTATGATCCAATCAACATAGCTGGAAGAATTGGAGTCTCTATTGGAAAGCGTTTTTAATCAAAAAAATACATTTAACTTTTTTGAGGTTAGTTACCTTCATTTTTTTTAAAATTAAACCATTCCAAATGAATCGATTTAGTATTATTTACGCTATTATTTTTTGTTTTCTTATTAGTTCTTGTACAGAACAACATAAAGATACTTCAACTGAAAAATTTCAATTTGCTACTCCTGCAGAAGTGGGTATGGTTTCAGATAGCCTTGTTAAAATTGAAAAAATGGTAATGGATTTTGTAGATGCTAAAAAATATCCTGGTGCTGTCACATTAATTGCAAAAAACGGTAAAATTATTTACGAATCTGAGGTAGGATGGTCAGATTCATTAAGAACGGAACCCTACAGAAAAGATCACTTATTTAGAATGGCTTCCATGACAAAACCTATTGTTTCTGTAGCTGCCATGCAATTAATTGAGCAAGGAAAATTGAATTTAGATGATCCTGTTGGAAAATATATTACATCTTTCAATGAAACTGAAGTTTTGACTGATTTTAATCCGGCTGATAGCACATATACTTCTAAGC
>Ga0209712_10003302_pt1 | contig 13100 bp, 10 predicted proteins | sample ArcOceMetagenome_FD_187443 | JGI IMG/M metagenome (GOLD analysis project Ga0209712, IMG submission 187443) | Marine eukaryotic phytoplankton communities from Arctic Ocean - Arctic Ocean - Greenland ARC118M Metagenome (SPAdes) (version 2) | ecosystem: Environmental > Aquatic > Marine > Oceanic...
TTAATTATATCGGATTATCTATATCTAAATCTTATATATCATCAATATTTCGTGTGGATGTATTCATGTGTTTGCAATAATAATATGACAATACGGGAATACATACACACAAAAAACAACCTCAAAAAAGTTAGGATGTTATGGTAAATTACCTAAATTGACAAAGAATCCAATTAACGAATTAACGAAATAACAAAACAATGAAACAACTCAAATTAGAAATTGCGATAGAAATTATCAAACATTATACAGAATTGTCAGCCGTTGAACAGGAACTTTGTGAAGCTGCAATATTGGCGAAAGCCAATGCATATGCGATTTATTCTAACTTTCAAGTTGGCTCGTCGGTCTTGTTGGAAAACGGAAAAATCATATCAGGAAGTAATCAAGAGAATGCGGTTTATCCATTGACATTGTGTGCGGAACGAGTAGCGATTTTTGCAGCAAGTCATCAATATCCAATGATGAAATTCAAAAAAATAGCAGTTGCAACTTCTTTTAAGGAAACTGAAAATGAATTAGCGATTTTTCCCTGTGGCAGTTGCCGACAAGTGATTCGAGAGCAGGAAGTTCGGTATGATTCGCCTATCGAAGTTTTGGTTATTGCGGATAGTGGAAAGGTTTATAAAATGCCTTCTATTCAAGAAATTTTGCCATTCTCATTTGATAAGACAGCATTATAGGTGAAATCAAGTATGAAAGTATCAAAAAGACGATTACATTCATTATATTCGTTCAGTTGGTATGCCTTTCTATCACTTATATTCAAAGTGAATATTTCTATAAAAAAGAGGAAGTGACGTCAAGTCACCTTCTCTTTAACCATTCATTTAAAAGAAAGGGTTTTGTATTATTCTACTAAATATTATTCATGGTTTGTAATATTTGTCATTGTATTTTTTGCAATGACTTCAGTTGTTTTTGCACAAAACAATTTCACGCTTGATGTACAGCATTTTGGCATAGAAAAAGGTTTATCGCATCGGCAAGTTCATTGTGCTTATCAGGACAAACGAGGATTGATGTGGTTTGGGACAAACAATGGCTTAAACAAGTTCGATGGGCATCATTTTGAATGGTTTACGTGCAATAATAATAATTTACAATCTAATGTGATTGAACACATTCTGGCTGATTATGAAGGTAATATGTGGCTGATGTATGGCTCAAGGAAAGTTTATTCAGCCGATAATCCGAACCTTAAAAATATTGATATATTTAATCCTGTAACAAAAGATGTGGAACCGTTTACGGCATTTTTTGCTGCAAAAACTCAACTCACCCCTCAAAGTATTCATAGTTTTACTCAAAATGATAAACAAGAAATCATTTTATTGACAAAGCGTTTTCAATTAATTACTTATACGAATAAAGGAATATTTACGACGACAGATCTAAGTCAGAATTATCACTTTATCACTAATTTTCATTGGTCAAAGAATGGTTATTTATGGTTTCAAGGACGAAAAGAGAACCGTTTGGATAGTCCACAATATGTGATTGCATTAGATGAAAATGGTCAAGAAATACATGCTTTTCTAATGGAGTCAGTTAAGAATTTGAGGACTTTTTTTTATGAGCAAGTGAATAGTACCAATGAATATTGGATGAATATCGATGAGTCCGAAGAAGATAATCATAAGGTATTGGCATTTAATGAAGTGAGGAATGATGGAAAGTTAATTCAATCTCAAAAGGGCAAATTTGAAGGTTTGAACCTTGACTTTTCAGACTTCGGAAAGATTGCTGGAATGGTGGATGATGGTGACTTTATTTGGATGTTTTCTACAGCAGGTTTTTATTTATTGAATAGAGAAAATAAGGAGATAATTCGGTTAGATGAAATATATGAAGATATTGGTTTTGCTTATCAAATATTTATTGATAATCAAAATCAAACTTGGGTATGTACAGATTTTGGTGTTTTTTTAATCAAAATTAAACCGAATTTATTTTCTAAAATGCTCTATTCGGAGGATGGATTGAATCCAATTCGAGGTATGACGATGTTTGATAATTCACTCTTTTTGGTTCGAGAAAAACATAGTAATATTTGGAAATTAAATCTTAGTTCAGATAATAAGAAAATACTGTCGCAAGAAATAGCTATTGATGAATCGATTGGTCGAAAATTACCATTTTTAGAGTATTCTTATGCCTTATTAAAAAGTAGGGACAATCAATTATTAAATGCCAACCATAAATGCTTCTCTAAATTAAACCCGGATAATTTTGATTATCAGTATTGGCAGGTTAAGAAATCAGATAAGAAATTCGGTCATATTTGGTCAATTTATGAAGATAAATATGGTAAATATTGGTTTGCTTATGGTACAGGATTTTTGGGTTATCTTGAAGATGGAACGTATCAATATCTGCCTAAATTAGATTCTACGATTGTTCCATTACAAACGTATCAATTTTTAGAATATAAAGATGATGAGGTACTTCTAATGACAAAAGGCGGCATTTTCGTGTTGGATATACGGATGAATCGTATTAAAGCAAGGTATTGGCGGGGTGGAAAAGGGAAATATTATTTGCCACAGGACGAAATTTTTCATGCTTACCTTGATAAAGATAATTCGCTTTGGTTAGCTACTAATAATTACGGATTGGTTCATTTTAATCTCGATGACGGTGGTTCTGAAGCGTTCACACAAGCGGATGGATTGGCAAATAATATCATTTATGGAATTTACGCCGATGATTTCGAGAACCTTTGGTTTTCGAGTGATTACGGAATTATGTGCTTTAATAAAAATACGAAACAAGTGAGTTCTTTTCAGACTCAAAATGGAATTACACACAATGAATTCAATCGAGTTTCACATTATCAACATGAGGATGGAACGATATTTTTTGGAAGTTTGAATGGGATTACGGTTTTTCATCCAAAGGATTTTCAGTTGAAAAATACCCAATGGAAAATGCCTTTAATTATCACAAAGTTTTACGAATTCGAGGGTAATAAAGGAAGGCAGATTGATAAAACGCAGGATTTGTTAGCGAATAAGGTTATTACTATTTTGCCAAATAATTTATTCTGTAGATTAGAATTTGCATTATTGACTTATGAAAACGCAAATAAAGTTCGCTACGCTTATCAGATTGAAGGATTGGACGATGATTGGTTGTATCAGAAAGAAAATTATATCAGAATCAGTCGATTACCTTACGGTAATTATACGATGCGAATCAAAGCTCAAGCTGCAAATGGTCAATGGACGAAGGAATATTTGGTTATAAAAATTATTGTGAATCGTCCGTTTTATCAGACTTCAGTGTTTATTGCATGTTTGATTTTGTTCCTTTCTATATTTAGTTTTATAATTTATAAATGGCGAATCTCGACCTTAGAAAAAGGACAGCGGGAATTGGAAAAAGTGGTGGAAGAGCGTACGGCAGAGATTCGGGAAGATAAGATTACGATTGAAAAACAGGCGGAAGAGTTAAAACTATTAGAAGCCCTAAAATCAAGGTTTTTTACCAATGTTTCTCACGAACTCCGAACGCCTTTGACGCTGATACTCGGTCCAATTAATAGTTTATTAAAAAAGGAGTCAAGGGATGAAAGTGATTTAAAATTATTGGAATTGGCAAAACGGAATGGGACGGAGTTATTAAAACTGGTCAATGAAATACTGGATTTATCTAAATTGGAAGAAAGTAAGTTAGATTTGAAAATTGAATCAATGAATCTTTATAGACATTTAGAGGGAAAATTAAGTCAGTTTTTCTCTTTTGCTGCAAGTAAAGGCATTTCGCTACATATTGATTATAAACTGAGTCGAGATTTAGAATTGAGTTTGGATATTGAGAAATCAGATAAAATTATGATTAATTTTCTGTCCAATGCTTTGAAATTTACACCGGAAGGTGGTTCCGTTACATTGATTGCGAAAGTGGAAAATGAGGCGATTATTTTTATGGTGAAAGACTCCGGACAAGGTATTCATCCGGAAGACTTGCCTTTTGTATTTAATCGTTTTTATCAATCAAAACATACGAATCGATTAGGAAAGGGTGGAACGGGAATCGGTTTATCGCCTTGTAAAGAGTTGGCGGAATTGATGAAAGGTGAAGTTTGGGTAGAAAGTGAATTCAGAAAAGGCAGTACTTTTTATTTCAAATTACCGATACAAAAATCAGAGGTTGCACAACAGGTTCGATCAAATAATAAAACGATTTTCCCATCGCCGTTGACTTTTGAATCATCAGAATTATTGATTTCGGATTTGTCTATGAACAAGGAACCGACCATTCTTTTGGTGGAAGATAATCGAGACTTACAAATGTATATCCAGCACATTTTAGAACGTTATAAAGTGATAACTGCGGACAATGGCCGGAAAGCTTTGGACATTTTGGAAACGACAACGGAATCCATTGATTTGATTATCTCTGACCTAATGATGCCTATAATGAATGGTTTTGAACTTATTGAACAATTGAAAAATGATGATAAATATCGTCATCTACCAATGATTATGCTAACCGGAAAGGCAAGTGTAAAAACGGAATTGAAAGCACTGAGAATTGGAATTGATGATTATATGTTGAAACCATTTAAAGAAGAGTTACTAATCGCTCGAATCCAAAACTTGCTGGAAAATAGTCGAATGAAAGTAAATTTATTGGAAGAAATCGCCAGTGGAAAAGGGGGGCTTATGAAGGAAGAAAAGGTAACTTTTATCTCTTCGGATGATGCAAAATGGTTAGTAATACTCGAAAGAATGGTCTTGAATAATATTGACAATACGAATTATACGGTGGAGCGTTTGGCAGATGATTTATTGATGAGTAAGAGTTCATTGAATCGACAGGTGAAAAAAATAGTTGGGCTTTCGCCTAATAAATATATGGTGGAAGTTCGTTTACAAAAAGCTCGGGAACTACTCGAAAACCATGAAGTAAATTCGGTGAAAGCAGCTGCTTATGCAATTGGTTTTTTGAAAACAGATTATTTTTCTAAGATTTTTCAAGAGAAATATGGTATTTCTCCATTGGATTTTTTGCAGTAGGTATTATAACGAATAACTGAAAAAATCAATATGAAAAATATAAAAGGTTTAAAATAAGGTATAATATTTTTCAAAAACCCTTGATTTTAGTTGTTTTGAATCATTTAAGGTGTAACCTGAACCATTTGGGGTGTTTTTATTTCCGTAACTTGTCTTAACAAAGTAAAAGAAGTATAACTATATCAAAACCTGCATTAAGTCCAAAAGATAAAGTAAGTAACCTCAAATTTAAATAAAATAGTGACTTATACATATTAATCCCAAATGCAAAATGGATAAAATTAAGGCAGTATGTAAGTGCTGCCTTTTTTATTTTAAGGAATTGATAAAAAAGAAATATCTGATAAAAGAGAGGCGTTCAAAAGCATTTTAAAAATGCTTTTGAACGCCTCTCTTTTATTTATCTTAAAAACTTACGGAATTAGCAATCAAAGTATCGTATTTTTACAAGGATTATTTTAAAGTAAATAATTACAAAAACTCAAAAAAAGATGATTATTTATAAAAACTCAAAAGAAGACCTTTGTATAGAAGTTTTGAAACAGCCGGCTACGGATGAGATTAAGGATTTATTGTGGGGGATGAAATGGGGAACAAATGGTCCGGTTTATCAGAAAATGAAGAATGCGGAAAAAGATGATCATATTCATAAACCACATTTTTTATTATTGCGAAAATCTGGAAAATTGATTGGAATGTGTACGGTGAGTGAACGACCGATGACATTTGGGAAGGCTGAAATAAGGAGTTATTACTTGCAACATTTTTCTATCAAAAAGGAATACCAAGGAAATAAATACAGCCAGTTATTGATTGGTCAAGCCCAAAAGTATTTTGAGGAAGTTATTCCAAAACCATTTATTGGTTACGCTTATATAGAAGGTAGTAATATTCGTTCGCAGAAAGGGGCTAAATTTGTTGGATATGATCCTGTCCGAACCTTTTTGACTGTATTTTTTAGTCGGATATTTCCAAAAAAAAATCCAAACGTACGTCGTTACAAAACAGCGGATAAAGCAACTATTCTAAAGAAGTTAAAGAAGTTTTACGCTAATTATGGTTTTGTCCATTTTACAAATACCTTTCATAAAGATGGTTATTTTGTAATGGAAAAAGAGGGTGAAATCATTGCCGGCGTTCAGGCTTATCCTGTGGAGTGGCAGATATTAGAAATGCCTGGTTTTGTAGGGAAATTTATTATGAATATTGTGCCGTATATTCCTTTCGTTAATCGTTTATTTAATCCAAAATCACATCGTTTTTTAGTTTTCGATGCAATGTTTTGTGAAGAAGGAAAGGAAGCCGAATTGATAAAATTATTAGAGTCTGTTTTGGTCGAGTTCGAGGTTTATTCTGGTTTATTATGGATGGATACGGAGGATGAGTTGTTTCAAAAACTAAACGGATTGAATCAATGGGGGATTTTGGATAAAGTGGAAGGAAAATTACCGGTTACAGCCATTGCCAAAATTCACGGTTTGCCGGATTCTAAAGTCGAAACTTTTAAAGCGTTACCAATGTATATTACTGGGTTTGATAGTATTTAGTTTAAGGAAACTATAAAAACCTTGTTACTTTTAGGTTTATACTCGTTAAATAAATAACATAAATTGACCAAATCATATCGCAATTGAATACAAGTAAATGGACATACATCAGCCGAAATGGGGAACGGAATTTAATTACTATTTTGCATAGTCCCAGATTAGGTCATTTTTTAATTTTCTTTAATCGCAAAATTGTCTTGGCGGATAAGAAAGTATTTAACCAAGATTCTTATTCTTTTTTTATTGATGACGAACTGTGTATCGTTGATATAACAATGGTTAGTGGAAAATACGCCTATGTTTTTCAGGTGGATAAAAAAGCAGATACACCACTGAATCAATTTCGGAAAAAGAACGATCAAAAAAATCTCTATTATTCCCTTTCTACATTTGGTTTTTTATTTTTTATGGTTGGTGTTGCAATGGTTGCTATATTTCACCAACAAGATAGTGCTAAGTGGAAATCGATTTTAGAAAATGCTATTTTGACAACTGCTGAGATACAAATTATAGAATTAAAAAGAAATCAATTCCATGTTTTTTATAGTTATAGGGAAGGAAATATAAATTATCGAGATATTATTCAGACAGATAAAACTTCAAATCCGATATTGGATAATGGTTTTCCTATCGAAACGAGTGACGCATTTTTTCTAACGTATTCTTCTAAAATGAAGAGGAATAATAAATTACATTTGGATTATCCAACGCCTAAAACGACTCAACGTTATCGAATATTAGGCGAAACTAAATATCAAGAAAATCATCCTGCTGCGAACTCAAGTTATTGTGATTGTATCGCAGATATTGCTTATGAATTAAAAGATTGGAAAGGTTACGCTTTATTGTATAATGAACAAAATTTAAGTTCTGATAATGAGCGATTCAATCAAAAAGAGTATCAATCTTTTGTGAATTCTACGCCATTTTTGGATGCTGAAGTTGATTGTTGGAAATATAAATAGATGTTTTAAGTTGAAGGGTAAATCATTGATTATCGCAAGGTAAACGGCACTACCTTTGCCTAAGAAATATTTACTTTAATTGAATATGAATATGATCATCATGTCGAACTGCTTGACAACCATGATAACGAACTCGATGGTGTCTTAAATTCATTCGAGTTTTAAGGTGAGGTTCGATAAATATTTTTCCTAATTTCTGTTGTTTCAATATACTTTCAATCAATCGCTTATTTCCCTTTTCTGAAAACTTTAAATCCTTATTTATCTTTCCAAAGGTTACGTATTTCGTAAAATCATATTGCCAATAACCATCATTAATACATTGATTAATTTGATGCTGTTCACCAGGTTTTGGGGATTCAAAAATACCGTAACCACTAATTGATTTTCGTTGATTCACAATTTCTCCATGGATATTTTCATAAATCAAATTGAAATCAATTTTCTTTCCGTCGTTATGGCTCAAGTGTGGTAATAATGGGAATTTATCGATAAAAGGAAAATTCGCATCCAAATATCGAAGTTCGATTTTTGAATTCTTTAGATTAATCGCTGTTTTGGTAATTAAATCGTTCAGTGCAGGGTTGACGTAATTTCGATTTAAAAGAACGGTCACATAAGTTGTAGGTTTGACCTTGTCAGAATGTTTGACTTTTTCTCTTCCAAAAATCGGGGCGATGAATGGTACGATTAGAAATGTCATTAATAAATAAACGATCGAAAAACTAATAATTGATTTAAATCGAATCTCCTTTTTCCACGCTTTATTAATTCCAAGACTCGCTAATAAAGCGAGTCCTCCGATTTGAGTGCATATTGTTAAAAAGAAAAATAATAAGAATTGGGTGGATATTTTTAATACTTTTTTCATGTCTTGGATTGAAGTGTAAAACTGAATCTCAAAGATGATAATAAAATGTATGGCACGCAAAAAATATGGAAGAACTCGAAAGCTCAAAGTAAATGGAAGTCATTTATATAAGAACTAAAACTTATTTTAGGAAGAATGCTCTCGTAATACATTATAAATCAGTCAATAGTAAAACGCTTTTTCTTTAGAATAATTTAATATCTTTGCACGTCGAAAGATTTTAAGTATTGATTATCAAAGTGATAGACTTTTTTTGTGCTAAAAAAGAACGTTGCAAATGAGCTTGAATTACATTGATATGCTAGGCTTTTAATCCGATAAGATGTTTAAACGCTGTTCTTTTGTTTGAAAAAATACCATTTTTTAGACTCAAAAAGAGAATTTTAGACATCTTCTTAATTTTAAGGTACAACAAGAATTATCATTAAAATATATTTTATAGGATGGCTACTACTTCAGATATTCGTAAAGGTATGTGTTTAGAAATGAGTAGTGACACTTTTGTCATTATCGAATTTTTACATGTAAAACCAGGAAAAGGAAATGCTTTTGTTCGTACAAAAATCAAAAGTTTGACGACGGGAAAAGTATTAGATAAGACTTTTTCAGCAGGACACAAAATAGACGATGTTCGCGTGGAACGTCGCAAATTCCAATTTTTATATAACGATGGAGAACAGTTTCATTTTATGAATACTGAGACTTACGAGCAAATTGGATTAGAAGAAAAAATGCTCCCTGCACCAGGCTTATTAAAAGAAGGAGAAATGGTTGATATGTTATTTCACGCAGTAAAGGAAATTCCGTTGACTTGTGAAATGGATCAATATGTTACACTCCAAATTACTTATACAGAACCTGGCGTAAGAGGCGATACGGCAACGAACGCTACAAAACCAGCAACGGTAGAAACCGGAGCGGAAGTACGAGTGCCATTATTTATTAACGAAGGTGATTTAGTTAAATTAGCAACCGCAGATGGTAGCTATGTGGAACGAGTAAAAAAATAAATGTTATGAAATTCCGAGAAATTCAAGATTTAATCAAACTTATCAGTGAAACTGGTATTGACGAGTTCTCTTTAGAACAAGACGAATTCAAGCTTTCGATTGTTAATAACAAGGAAGTGAAAATGATAGAAGGTTCAGGACAGCCTCAGTTTATTCAGATGCCAGCCCAAATGTCACAACAACAGTATGCTTCGGCTCCTGTTCAAGCGGCTGCTCCTCAAGCGGTGGCACAGGTAGAAGCTACTTCAGCTGCTACCGAAGATGCTGTATCATCTACACAAATTGAAGTGAACTCTCCAATTGTAGGTACATTTTATCGTTCTGCTTCTCCAGATAAGCCTCCTTACGCAAAGGTTGGAGATAAAGTAGAGAAAGGTCAAGTTGTTTGTGTGGTTGAAGCAATGAAACTATTCAATGAAATTGAATCAGAAGTTTCTGGTACAATCGTTAAAGTATTAGTGGAAGATGCTCAACCTGTTGAGTATGACCAACCGTTATTTATTGTAGAACCTTAATTATTAATTATAAACGATCAATTATTTATCGTTTAGGCGTATGATAATGTAGTCGTATATTTAATATTCTATGATTGATTAAAACGAAAGTCATTTAATTTTTTCAATTAAAAAGTACACAACGAATTAAACCAAAACTTATGTTCAAAAAAATACTCATAGCTAATAGAGGCGAGATTGCATTGAGAATCATTCGGACTTGTAAGGAAATGGGAATCAAAACGGTAGCGGTTTACTCTACTGCTGACCGGGAAAGCCTTCATGTTCGTTTTGCTGATGAAGCCGTTTGTATAGGCCCCCCATCGTCAAAGGAATCTTATTTGGATGTTCCTAAATTAATGGCTGCTGTAGAAATTACGAATGCAGATGCAATTCATCCTGGTTATGGTTTCCTTGCTGAGAATGCTGATTTTGCGGAAATCTGTACGGAATATGGTATCAAATTTATTGGTCCATCTCCAGAGCATATTCGAAAAATGGGTGATAAGATCAGTGCGAAGGAAACGATGATTAAGGCAGGAGTGCCAGTTGTGCCGGGTTCAGGTGGTTTATTAGAAGATACTAAAACAGCATTGAAAACTGCTGAAGAAATTGGTTATCCTGTTATTTTGAAAGCAACTGCTGGTGGTGGTGGAAAAGGAATGAGAATCGTCCATAAAGCCGAAGAATTGGAAAATGCTTGGAGTTTGGCTCGAACAGAGGCAGAAGCTTTTTTCAATAACCCTGGGGTTTATATGGAGAAATACATCGAAGAACCCCGCCATATTGAGTTTCAAGTTATTGGTGATCAATACGGAACTGCAGCACACCTTTCTGAAAGAGATTGTTCGATTCAACGTCGTCATCAGAAATTAGTAGAAGAAGCGCCTTCTCCTTTTATGACGGATGACCTTCGTGAGAAAATGGGTGAAGCGGCTGTAAATGCAGTTAAGGCCATTGGCTATGAAGGTGTTGGAACGGTGGAGTTTTTGGTGGATAAGTATCGCAAATTCTACTTCATGGAAATGAATACTCGTATCCAAGTAGAACATCCTGTAACGGAAGAAGTGATTGATATTGATTTAATCAAAGAACAAATCAAAATTGCGGCAGGAGAGAAAATTTCGGGTCAGAATTATTTTCCAACAATGCACGCCATGGAGTGTCGTATTAATGCGGAAGATGTTCGTCATAATTTCCGTCCTTCTCCAGGTACAATCAAATCTTTCCACAGTCCAAAAGGTCATGGTATTCGTGTAGATACACACGTTTATGCAGGATATACGATTCCGGTTCACTATGATTCAATGATTGCAAAATTGATTTGTAGAGCGAAAACTCGGGAGGAATGTATTGCAAAAATGAGCCGTGCTTTAGATGAGTTTATTGCTGAAGGTGTAAAAACAACGGTTCCTTTCCATCAACGATTGATGAAAGATAAGGATTTCCGAGAAGGAAATTTCCATACAGGTTTTATCAATACTTTCAATATGGACTTTACAGAAGAAGAAGCAAATGGAAATTCATAATTTAAAAACGATGAATTATAAAAGATAAACCATTTATCTTTTAATGTGTAGTAATCCATTGTTTAATGAGTAATATCCTATTTCAATATAATAAAAAACGCCTCGTCAGATTTTTGATGAGGCGTTTTTTTTATTTTCGTTCTAAGTTCCATTCTGTAACACTTATTACAGGTTGTTTCGATATCGTTCCGACCCTTTCTAAACTATCAATCCAGTATTGTCTATCCAATTCATCAATGATTATTCTAAAATCCTCTTTTGTATTTACAAGTCCCCAAGCATCATAATAGAAAATACGTTCGATATGTATAGTACCATCATCGTTATAGTACCATTTTACTTGTTCTTTAATCGAATTATCGCCTTTCACTTCTAATGTTCCTAAACTGTCAGAACATAGTTTCATCTCCGCTTCTAATGGAAATGTAGAACCACTATCCCAACTTCCATCACTGATTCGATAATTATTAGATTCCATAGTAAGGTTCCATTTTCCTACAATTCTTGGAGCATCTTTATCTTTAAAAATTCCACAGGAATGATGGTAGTCATCGCTGTTACAAGCAACTAAAAATATTGTTGATAAAAATAGAAAAATTTTCATGTGTTTTAAAATAGGAGAATTATGACACTTTAACGTTAAAGTGTCATAATTCAATTAGTAAATTAATTTTGATGAATTAGCTTTTGAGTATAGCGATGACCATTGGATAAATTAACCGTCAAAAGATAAACACCATCAGAGATTACATCTATAAAATCAAGATCAAATCTATTAGTACCTTGACCTATTATATTGTCGGCTAACTTAATCGTGTCGTGTTCTGTCGGTTCGTCGGTGTAAAGTGTGTTCGGTTGTGCGGTGTCTTCGTGCGTAATGTTCCATTGTGACGCACAGGTCATGGCAAAAATGGCTATCAGTGAAAAGATAAACCAGAGGTTAAAATTTTTCATAGGAAAGTGATTTTGTTTAAAAAATAGGATGTAAAATCAATGGGTGTTTTGTTTATTAGAAAAAATAATGATTTATTGTTAAGTTAGAATTGATTTTACGTTTAAAGCAAAAGAGATACGAAATATATTTTTCATTGTTTTTTTATTAATTTAAGAAAAATGGGATGAGCCGATGTTATTTCTTAAAATACTTCCGTTTCTTATTCATAAACAAAACCGCTTTTTCAATTCCTTCGGGCGTTAAAGGATACATTTCAAAAACAGAACGCAAAGCAGGAACCGTATCAGATGTTGCCCAAAAATTCAATGGCAACGGATTCAGCCAAGCCGAACGAGGAAACCGTTTCACGATTCCTTGCCAATTCGCCATGCTCGAGTTATTCAATTCATAAGGCGCCATATCTGCATCACCGATAACGAAAATGCTGTAATCGTCCTTATTTTGAAGCACTTTATCCATAGAAACAAAACTTCTTCGAGCCGGATCTTCATACACGCCGCCATAAATTGTATTATGAAAATAGTACACTTTTAAATCGTGCGCAAAGCGGGTTTTCATTTTTGAAAATAACTTCTGAACGCTCCGAATATAAGGTGACATCGAATATCCGCCATTGTCAATGAGCAACATCACTTGGATTTTTTGCTGCATTTTTTCCTTCTGAATCGGCAAAAATAAACCGCCCATTTTCACACCTTCGCTAAT
>Ga0209712_10003303_pt1 | contig 13096 bp, 11 predicted proteins | sample ArcOceMetagenome_FD_187443 | JGI IMG/M metagenome (GOLD analysis project Ga0209712, IMG submission 187443) | Marine eukaryotic phytoplankton communities from Arctic Ocean - Arctic Ocean - Greenland ARC118M Metagenome (SPAdes) (version 2) | ecosystem: Environmental > Aquatic > Marine > Oceanic...
TTTATCACAAGATTAGCCGTATCTATTTTAAACTCTGCCGAGTAAGTTCTATTAGATTTCATCAATTTCACACCGTTTTATATTAAGGGAAGTTTACCTCATATCGGTGTACAGATTTATTAAGCCAGATTAACTCTATTTTTTGCTGTTGAAAAAAGAGTAACTGGCTAGAAAGGATTCTAGTCAAAACCATCAGGGAAGATGGCGCGAAGCGTGCTTTTGATTTTTTACAAAGAGTTAAAGCATGCGCTGGCGCTTACCGCCCTCCCGCGCGGCGTCCACATGGCTTTTTTCACACGAAATCCCTTTCTGTGCGACCTGCAATAGAAGGCAGTAAGCGTTAGCGCATGCTTTTATTGCTGTAAACTTGTAGTTTTAAAAAAATAAACCTAAATCGCACGATTTAATTAAATTGATTATTTCACACGAAAAACTATAATCTTACTATACGTTCAATTATGGAACTCAAACATGTTCACACTAACAGCAAATGATGCTAAACGAAATTTTGGTGAGTTACTTCTAAATGCTCAACGCGAACCAGTTAAAATCAGCAAAAACAGCAAAGATACCGTGGTCGTAATGTCGATTAGAGATTATGAAGATATTGAAGCTATGAAGGCTGAATACCTTAAACACTGCTTCGAATCTGCTAAGCAGGACTTAGCTAAAGGAAATGTCCTTGACGGTCAAAGCTTTTTAAATGCGCTGTAACGAGCGGTATGCATAAGAAACAATACAAACTGAGCAATTTAGCTCAAGAGCATTTACGTAAAGTAAAAAATTACACGATTGAAAACTTTTCCGAATTACAATGGCGAATCTATAAAGAAACGCTCTTAACTGGATTCCAGATGCTAGCTGATAATCCGGGGGTAGGGAGAAGTTGCAATGCAATATACCCCCACGGACTTTATTTTCCAGTAGGTAAACATACAGCTTATTTCACCAAAGAAAATGGTTTCATCCTAGTTGTTGCAGTTTTAGGGCAATCACAGCTCCCACAAAAACACTTAAAATAGCTGCTAATTTTCAAATTACATCGAAATCAAATAACATGGACACTTGGATAAATTAGATCAAATTACATGTACACCCATCGTAAGAGAGCAAAAAAAAACCGGCATAGCCGACACCCCCTTTAGTGGCTCTCACTGCTTTTTCACCTTTAAAGTTTCAGCACAAAAAGGCTTATTTTAGGGGGAAATGGCAAGCAGACGGCGCGCGGGATGCCATTTGAGCAGAGCCCAGAAGCAACATTTATTGTGATATCTCAGTTGACGCCCATAAGCTAGATATTTGTAGTGGTGAAACACTCCAGCCGCGAGCGACATTACCTTTATTGGATTGGTCTGAATTTAATGTTGTAGCAATTATGCAAGAATCTGCTGCTAGTTTATGTCTTTAGAAACACCTTCCATACCAACACACGTCAATGTAGAATTTTTAGTCAGTTTGCTAATTAACAATAAGAAAACTGGCTCCCCAAATAGGGCTAGATGTCATGCATTGCGCAAGCGTGCTATCTTAGTTGACTAGTTATTTCGTTTGGGTGTCTAGTTAATCCCAACAAGAATAGTCAATGGGGAAACAATCATGACACCAAAACCAGCTTTATCAGAACTTCCGATCAAGCTCGCGACGTCGGGGTTTTATCGGGGCTTTAGTGTCGATGTAACTGTCGTTAGTAAAATCATTATTAGTGCACTGGTTGTTTGGGCGATCTTTTGGCCAGTCCATGCGGGTGAGATACTCGGGGATTGGAATACGCTTATTCTGGCTAATTTCGCAGCTTGGTACATATGGGTTGTCGCCCTTTTTGTGATTGTATGTATTGGCTTGGCACTTTGGCCAGCAGCGGGACGGCTTAATCTGGGGCAACCAGGTGAGAAACCTGAATTTTCAAATTTCTCATGGGTTTCGATGATGTTCAGTGCAGGGATTGGTGTCGGCATGCTGACATGGGCGGTGGCCGAACCCGTTACCCATTTTGCCAACAATCCTGAGGTCATTCAAGGGATCACCACAGGCGGAGCGGCTGATAATGTACGTATGGCATACAAGTGGTCATTCTTGCATTGGGGAACAGGCGCATGGGCTTGCTACGCAATTGCCGGCCTTTCAATGGCGTTCTTTAGCTATCGCCGTGCATTACCATTAACCATACGATCATCGCTAACGCCGTTATTTGGCAAGTCGCTGTCTGGGCCATTGGGGCATATTATCGATATTGTAGCCGTTGTTGCGACCATTTTGGGTGTGGCACAGACTCTTGGGTTTGGTGTGGAACAATTTGTTGCAGGACTGACTCGCATTGGTATTAGCGGTCTGGTAAATGCAGAGGGCGGTGCAACTACCTTCGGTATCATTTTTGCTTTGATAATCATTATGGGAGCTTCGACCTTGTCGGCCCTTTCCGGTGTGGGTAAAGGTATAAAATGGCTTTCCAATATCAACATGGTTTTGTCAGTCATCTTGCTCGGATTCTTTATCATCTTTGGCGCAACGTTCTTTGGTGGCAATGCGATACTCTTTGGCATTTGGGATTACCTTATCGCACTGCCACAGATGAGCTTTAATGTCTGGCAGACAGATGGCGTTCAAGGATCAGAGGCATTTTTACTGACACAGTGGCAGGGCTGGTGGCCAGTGTTTTATTGGGCTTGGTGGATTGCGTTTGCACCATTTGTAGGATTATTTCTTGCACGTATCTCACGAGGACGCACGATACGTGAATTTGTACTTGGTGCGATGTTAGTACCATCAATTATGTGTTTTATCTGGTTTGCTTGGGCCGGTGGAACTGCCATCGATTTGGAACTAAATGGCGGCGCCAACGGTGTCATCTTTGATGCGGCCAACGCTGACAAAATTTTTGCCATGACACAATTCATGTTAGACCCAGTTAGTGAATGGTTATCATGGGGCATGACACTATTGATAGTTGTCCTGTTGATGACGTTCCTTGTCACATCAGCTGACTCGGCAGTGTTGATTGTTAACACTATCAACGCAGGTGGCGACGAAGGTCCCAAAGCGCGGCCGCATATCCTGTTTTGGGGCGCGGCCCTTGGTCTTGTGGTGGCAGGGCTGCTTATTTCTGGTGGTACAGCGGCTATTAAGACGGCGATGGTAATTGGCGCGCTGCCATTTTCAATTGTGATGGTTTTAATGTGTTTTGCACTGGTCTTCGCGATATTCAACGATGGCCGGCGCGCAGCTGCTGGCGTTCAAACCACATTTGTTAACAACAATGCAAAGCCTGCAGGATAATTTGCTACTGATATTAAAAAAAAAGGTCCTTGTGCTTGCACAAGCTAAACACTATTTACACTGTTTACGATGACTCCCTTGGTATCTTAGTTAAATGTTTAAAAGTAATTTGCCTATATTTAACTAAGTTACGATGGGGTTCCTGATTAAATCCTTAACAATTAGTCAGTACTCAAAATTCCGCATCGACCTTAAACATCATTATTTCTTTGCTAGTGGGGTGTTTAATTTCTAAGCTTTGTGCGTGCAAATGTAAGCGGCTGCCGATTGTTCCATATAAATCATCACCCACTATTGACATATTCAATCCCTGAGCATGGGCGCAATGCACTCTTAGTTGATGAGTCCTTCCTGAATGAGGTGTTAGGAGCACTCTCGTTTGATTTCGCTCAGGATAGCGTTCAAGAACTTGCCAAAATGTTTTGGCTTGTTTTCCATCTTGGTTACAAACAATTTGTTTGGGTCTGTCGTACAAGTCGCCTCTTAAGGGTAAATTTATTTGACCTTCATCCTCTAAGGGCAACCCTTCTATTAAAGCTATATATTGTTTGTGAACTTCTCGATGAATAAATTGTTTTTGTAGAAATTTATTGGCCTGTGGGTTGAGGGCTAAAATCATTAATCCTGAAGTAGCCATGTCCAAGCGATGCACAATGAGTGGTCCAGTAGCATCAGGATATTGTTGCTTTATTCTCAAGAATACAGAATCAGATATTTCTTTTCCGGGTACAGATAAAAATTCTGTGGGTTTATTCACTATCAAGATGTCTTGGTCTTGGTAGATGATGTCTAACTTTTTGTCTTCCCCATAATTACGAATTAATAGGTTCTCATCTAACTGCATATCAGCAAGCATATGTTTTAAGATAGGCTGACATTTACCGGTGCAGGCAGGATAATACACTTTATGTTTCTTAACTTCTGATTTGGGTGACGCTCCCCACCAAAACTCAGCCATCGCCAGAGGCGTGAGTTGTTGTTGAAACGCGAACTGCAAGAGCTTAGGCGCCGCACACTCCCCCGCCCCAGCAGGAGGAGTGTTAAGGGCTGTATTTGCAAAAATAGACTCCAGACTTTTAGGCTCCAGTTCTTTATTTAAAAACTGGTATTGACGGAATATTCTAATTTGTAAATCCGCGGATAGCGCTTTTCGTTGTACCTTACGCAGAGCTATCTGATCAGCAAACTCGTTTACTTTTACCTGCAACATCCCTATTGATTGTTGCGAATGTTCGGTTAACTCTTTTAAGCGCCATTTGTCATGCACACTTTGTTGCGCTAGTTCTTGCAGATCTTTGTCTGTGATAATTTCATCTTGGTTTTTATCGCCAATACTTTGCAGAGCCTGGCGCTGTTTTTTGCGAATTTTACGGTTTTCAACTAACTCTTCTCTGAGCGCAGATAGCTGTTGGGCATGCTCTGCCTCTAATGTGACTAATTGTTGCCTTAACACTAATAGTTTTGGCGTACTTCCCAAATCTTTTATCTCTTCATTTAGCTTATTAATGGCCACTTTTTCAGATAAAAAGAAACTGTCTTGGGCCAATAAGTCGAATACCGGGGGCACAAAACCATGGATATGATTTTGCTCCGCCAACTTACCTGAAAAAGCCGATATAAAACCTAACTCTCCCTTAACATTCCTTACCAATAACACACCAAACATTTTGCCAATGATATTAGTGGGATCATCAAACAAACCAAAGTTATGTTGCCACTGAGTTTGAGTCGAAAGGTATTGTTGTAATTGCTCTGCAGCTAAAATACATAAGGGATGTGGCCGATAATAAAATGGGAAGGTAAATCGCTCAGGTAAGGTATATTTTTCAATAGGCGAGGTGAAATGAGTAAAACAAGGATATTTAGCATTCATGTTGTAAATTCAAGTCCTGTGCATTGACCATAGATGGCAATATTAGTCTTTGCTTATTCCCTAGATTACCATCCCAAAAGTACATAACATTCATACTCTAGCGCTCTTATCATGCTCAATTTCTTATAATGCTCGTGATGATACGCACTTTAAGGTACACAAACCTTACAATTCATTAAGGCATGCAAACATATTTGACACATTGGTCGACTAATATTTATGATCGTCAAAATCTTTAAGTTTAATTTTCTAAAAACAGACATATCACCAGTTACGGATAAACTTATATACTCCAGACAGATTACCGGTAAATGTGAGGCAAGCTATTAAATTTAAACATATAGAAAAAACATCCTTAGGCTTTTTTCCTACCCCCTTGATTGAATTATCAAGGTTGAGTCACTTTTTGGGTGGACCAAAGATATTCATGAAAAGAGATGATCTTACAGGTCTGGCTTTGGGTGGAAATAAAACAAGAAAGCTAGAATACATATTGGCTGACGCGTTAAAGCAAGGTTGCGATACAATCATTACAGCTGGTGCGGCTCAGTCTAACCATTGCCGACAAACTGCAGCAGCAGCGGCTAAACTGAACTTGGAATGTCATTTGTTACTCGGCGGGGAAGCCCCTCTTAAAGCCCAAGGAAATTTGTTATTGGATCATATTTTCGATTGTCACATTCATTGGACAGGTACTAATCGAAAAGGCGAAGATATACCCCGCATATTTGCACAACTCAAAGCGGTGGGTAAAAAGCCATATTTAGTGCCATATGGAGGTTCTAATGAGTTGGGAGCCATGTCATTCATTGATGCAGTTGCAGAGTTGCAGCAGCAAAACAAAGGACGCGAGTTTTCACATGTGGTATTTGCCTCAAGCTCTGGAGGTACTCATGCGGGCTTAATTCTAGGTAAACATATTTACGACAAAGCTTTTGAATTAGTGGGCATCAATATAGACAAAGACACAAATACTAGCTTGCCATTCGACCAACAGATTACACAGCTTGTAAACAGTACTGCAAAGTTCATAGGTTTAGATTATACCTTCTCAAAAGATGAGCTAATTTTAAATGCAGATTATGTGGGTAATGGTTATGGCGTTGTCGGACCACAAGAAAATGAGGCCATTGCATTAACGGCCAAATTTGAAGGTATATTGTTAGACCCCGTTTATACCTCAAGAGCCATGGCTGGGCTAATTCACCTTATTCGATCAGGCAAGATAAGAAAAAGTGATGCAGTCCTTTTTTGGCATACAGGGGGAGCGCCATCCTTGTTTGCTTATGCAGACGATTTAGATTTTTCTTTTATCCGATAACGAAATATAAATGCTCCTACATTCTTTAAAAACCTATATCACCCTAAGATTGTCATTTACGGTCCAGCTCTAGCGATCTGAGCAGTGCATTAGGTGTCGTCACGGGTTACAGATATTTATGGACAAGCCAGAGGATGATTTTAGCTTAGGTTACAAAGGTCCCTGAGCAGAGATGGTCTCTAGCGTATGCAAAATATCATACAATCCAGTTTCATCTACTTTAATCACTTTTTCGTTAGCCTGTTGCATACGTGTTTGGGTATTGATGCTGCAGTTGGCAATAACGTTTTTATCAATTTTATATGATTGGTTGTATTGAGATAAAGGTTCAGGATGCATGGCTAACCAAAGTTGAGCGGACAGAAGTTGGCCGGTGTGCATTAACTCACTAGTCTGTTGGCAGGTTTGCCAAGATGAATCATTCGCACTTAATGGAATCGTCCGATAATGATGGAGGTCATTTTCTACCCCTACCATTTGATTTATCTTTTTTGACGCTTCTATGTGTGGTCTGTGGATGCATTCTTGTTCTAGCATCGCCATCATTAATGTAAATTTTGCGCCTTCACTCGCTGCACGATTAATCGTACCGTTTAGCTCATAGTCATTTAATAGTAACGCTTCGGTAATAGCATTATTAGCTGATTGATTTGTATTGACCGAGTCGAGCAAAAGGTAATCGCTGCAAAAAGAAGGAGATACTTAGTTATCGCGTCTAATAACAAAGACTTTAGGTCTGAATGTTCAAATTGCGAAGGACACTACTAGATTGGAATATTTACCACAGAGGAAAAGGAGTACACAGAGGGAATCGAACCAATAACTTTTTTGCTTTTTATTCCTCTGTGCTCTATGCGATGCGCGCATCCGCGCAAAGCCTCTGTGGCTTAGACCTTTTGCATTTTAATAACTAATTTAGGCCAAGTTGTTAGCCAACACTTTTTTTCAACTCGTTGCCAAAAAGCGTGTTCATCTGCTTTTAAGTTGAAGGTGATACATCCTTTAAACAGAGACGTAAGACCAAAAGTAGCGACAAAGGAAAAATTGCCATATTCGTCAAGTTTAACACCAACTGCAGTTTCTTGCTCTGGCCAAAATGACATAGCATCAGCACTGCTAAGATACTGACTATGTTGACGTTTAATATGCATCACGGCTTGGTTTTTGACTTGCCAATTAACCTCTGGTAACAGCACTTGCAACTCACGAGTAGCATGAACAGCTAACTGACCTTGGGTATCAGATTGGCAGTAATAAATAACGTCCACATCATTCAAATCGGTCTTTTTGTGATGTAAATGATCCCATACCAAGTTACGCACAAAACCGGCAGCCACCCAACAGTCTGGCAAGCTTAAAGTCGATACCGCCCCCAAAATTTTCATTCTGTGGGGATCAACATCAAGTAAAGCCTGAAGTCTATCTTGATTATTTTCGATGAGCGACCCCAAACCTCACACTTTAAAAGCGTCTTTATGTTTTATTTTTAGCCGAACAATTTAGGGATCAGAACGGGAGTACGCTTTTTGTAAGCTTGATAGTCAGAGTCATCGGCCCAACGTTGGTCTGCTTGCTCTTCCTGCAGTGAAATCCCACTAATTTTTGTCAATAATAAAATCACAAAAATTGGCGAAATAAGCGTCACTAGTTGCCATTGGTAAAGCGCAGGATAAGCAATAATGGCTACACCTATCCATAATAATATTTCACCAAAATAATTGGGGTGACGTGACCGAGCCCATAGTCCAGTTTGAATAAATTCTTTGTGGGTATTTTTTTGTTGCTTAAAGACACGTTTTTGATTATCAGCTACCGCTTCCATTGAAAATCCAATCAGCCATAGCAACAAACCTAATGCTCCAAACCAGCCAAAATCTGTCTTTTGACTAGATGTAATCGCGGCTATTGCTGCACCTGCTGTAATGAGCACCCATAACCCTTGTACTGTCCATGCGATAGAAAATCGCCAAAAATTTAATTTAATCTCATCAAAACGGCTATCTGAACCCTGTTTTCGTACTCTCAGAAACAGGAAGCTGGCCAAGCGAAGCGCCCAAATAGCAACCAAAAAAGTTAGGACTATCGAACGTAGATCATGTTGATCACTTTGAATAAAAGCAAAAATAATGACTGCTAGATAAGTAGCTCCACCCGTTAAATCATAAAAGTGTTCCGTTTTTAGGAGATATGCGGGGACCAACGCGAACCACTGCACAACAAAGGCAATTAATGCACAACTTGCAAAGATAGTCAGCCCAGTTTCAAAACTACTATTTAAAAACTGGCCACCATCACCTCCAGCCCATACAACGCTTATGGCTATAAAGAAAACTACAATATGAACAATTAAGGCACGAAAAAATTGCATGAAACTGAATATCCTTGATTTTTAAAGGGTTAATAGGGTTGACCGTTCTTATACCGTTGTTGTATAAAAAAAGTTCTTTTGAATAACTTGATTTTATCAAAGAACATGGAATTTTGCTTATGATTGTTAGTTTTATACCAAAGGCATCAACTAATAAAAGCCTTTAATGATGCCAGTAGTACTATGATACCTGCCACTGTTAACTTTATGAGTCATTGTAAATCCCGCTGACCTTTTGGTTATCGATTATCATGCAAATATCACCATCGGCTACTTGCAGCCTATAGTATCAGTAATTATGATTATGGTCGGTATCAGAAAATTTCTTAAGAAATCCATTAAAAGATGACAGTTTTAGCTAATAATCAAGTTGAAATTTTGTAAATAAACATCGACTATAGCTGCCTATTAACTTGTGTACGCAACTTAATGTAGGCAAATGCAGTATAAAATTAGTGAACAAATCACTTGGAGTATTTATGTTGAATAGTTTTTTGAAAACAGGCATCACCTTCGCCTTAATTTTTATGTGTGGCTTCGCAGATGCGGCAAAAAGCCCATTTGCACATTTAAATAAAACGAATAATCAACTAGCTGAAACACGTATTGTTGGTGGTGAAGAAGCCACACAAGATAATTGGCTGTGGATGACGGCATATGTGATCACTTTTAACGAGTTAGCAACGTCATTGAGTGTTAACAATGTTATATACGAAACCAGATCATTTACATCAGGTGTCGGTGGGCAAGCCAGTGGCGAAATAGTAACATGTGGAATTGGTGACTCAGTATGTACTGATGCAACAAACAAGGTATGTTTGATAGAACGTGGCGAAGTTAATTTTTCTGAAAAAGCAGACAATTGTGAAGCAGGTGGCGGTATTGGTGCCATTATTTATAATAATGAAGAAATAGGTAATATTTCTGGCACCTTAGGTGAAAATTACGCCGGCAGCATTCCTGTTGTCGCTATCACTCGGCAAGATGGTCTAGCGCTTGTAAATCAAGTCAGCAGTATCGCCTCGTTATCAGTCAGTGAAACCACTGAATTGCAACAAGACCCCTCATGTGGTGCTTCGTTTTTAGGTGATAAATGGGTCCTTACCGCTGCTCACTGTGTGGACAGTGCCGACGCCAGTTTACTTGCAATGAATGTAGGAGAGTATGATTTATCTGATGGTGCAGAAAAGGCTATTGATATTGCCAATATCTATATTCATCCTCTTTATGATAATGAAGGGTTTGATAACGACATTGCCCTTGTAGAGCTTGTCTCAGCACCAGTGAATGCCCCACCAGCGGTACAAATTGCAAGCGCAGCCATGACTGAACAGTATGTCATTGAAAATAGCCTAGCCACAGTGGCAGGTTGGGGAGGTAGACAAGGTTATACTCCTGGTGAAGGGCCTACGTCAGATTTTCCTGATATTTTACATCAGGTTGACTTACAGCTATTAACTAACGCTCAGTGCAGAGAAGCATTAGGCGAAAGTTTTGGCTTACCCGCAGACAATGTAAATGTTACCGATGTCATGATATGTGCAGCAGTAACAGAAGGTGGCAAAGGTTCATGCCAAGGTGATAGTGGCGGACCGTTAGTTATCAATACTAGCTCAGGTGTGCAGCAAGTGGGCATCGTTAGTTGGGGGTTTGGATGTGCTGAAGCGGGTTATCCTGGGGTATATACCCGAGTGTCTGAATTCAAAGGCTGGATATCAGCTTTGACTGAGGGAATAGCAGTTTCTCAGCGTCAGGACTTTGGCTTGGGCCTTGAGGGTGTTGAACAAACTAGCGAATTGACTGTGACAAACAATAGCGATACCAATGTCGGGTTGAACTTTGAGTTTTCGGACGATAGTGACAGTGACTTTAGTTTGGACGCTAGTAATTGCCCCACCTTGGATGCTGGTAGTAGCTGTCAGCTTACTCTAAGTTATCTTCCTGCCACTGCTAACAAAGTGTCTGCTGAATTGATTATCACTTCCGACAATGACCAGGTTCAAACCAGCAACACCTTTATATCAGCTACAACACTTAGCTCAGCAGTTAATTTATCCAACGCGGTTGGTACAGCAACTGACGCGGTGACATTGTTTAGTGGCGGTTCGAATGGTGCTTTAGGATGGGTAGCCAATGCAGTTGAAGGAATTGAAAGTGGCACGAATGATGATCTTCAAGACAGCATATTAATGGCTCGAATTGAGGGCGCAGGTGTTCTCACTTTTGATTGGTCTGTATCGTCTGAAGAGAATACAGACTTGGATATAACTGACCCAGACTTCGAACCCTACGATGCACTTTATCTCTACGTTAACGGAGAACTGATTGAATCCATATCAGGTGAAGTGGAATTCACACAAATGAGTATTGACTTAGCAGAAGGGATAAATATCATTAACTGGACCTATAACAAAGATCCCGCAGTTTCTGAAGGTGACGATAAAGGATTGATCCGTAATCTTGTATTTACTGTGCCCGTAGTGGTGACGCCTACAAAACCTGTTACACCCAATCCTTCAGGCGGTGGAGGTGGTAGTTTAGGATGGATAATGCTGTGTTTATTTGGTTTAGTATTCAGGCTGAAAACTAAAATATAATCATTAAAAATGACTTTAAAGGCAGGCTAAGACATAAAAACTTGCCTTTTTTATGTCTTAGGTAAAAATAATGTGTGTGAAGTGGGTATAGTTATCGGTTTTTGATTTGCTGCCAAGCGGCTTCCATTTGCTGATGACTAGCTGACTCCATACTAAACCCTTGTTTTTCTATCACTTGCTCAACCAGCCTAAAACGCTTTTCGAATTTTTGATTGGCTTTTATTAATGCTGCTTCAGCGTTAACTGAGGTGTGACGGGCTAAATTTACGACTGCAAACAATAAGTCACCAATCTCTTCCTCGACTGCCTGTTGATCAGGTTCTGATGCATTTACTTCAACTAAGACTTCTTCTATTTCTTCATAAATCTTAGCGACTACCGGTGGCAATTCAGTCCAATCAAATCCGACATTAGAGCATTTTTTTTGTATTTTTTGGGCTCGCAGCAGTGGTGTCATGCCCTGAGGAATATTAGCCAAGGTACTAGTATCTAATCCTTGGCCTCTATTGGTTCGCTCTTGTGCTTTTATTTGTTCCCACTGATTGTTTAGTTCACTTGGTATCTTATTTTCTGTCTTATGAAACACATGGGGATGACGCCGTATCATTTTATCACTAATGGCCTGGGCAATACCCTCAAAATCGAAGTCTCCTTGCTCTTTTCCAAGCTGGGCGTAAAACACAACTTGAAATAATAAGTCCCCCAACTCATCTTTGATATCCTGCACATTGCCACTAAAAATGGCATCAGCGACTTCGTAGGTTTCTTCTATTGTGTGGGGCACTATGCTTTCAAAACTTTGTTTTTGATCCCACGGACATCCTGTTTCTGGATCCCGTAATTGCTCTATAATCGCTAATAAACGTGACAATTGGCCTTGTTCTTCATTATTTTGGGGCATATTACTTATCTACCTTTATCACTTCAGTGACACCTTTAATCAGCTGCAACCGGCTCATAGCTTTTGACAAACTAGACAGATTCTTTACTTCTAAGCTTAACTCTATTTTGGCTCTGTTGAGCTTAGTATCGCTGATGCTGTTAACGCCAAGCAAACTCACCTGCTCGTTAGCGATAACCGTAGTCACATCTCTTAAAACACCCGCTCTGTCATCACTTAAAACATGTAATTTGGTTTGAAATGCGGCTTGTAAGTTGCTTGCCCAATTAACGTCAATTTGTCGTTCTGGATTTTGATCTAATAGATTATTGAGTTGTTCGCAATCTTCTCTATGTACACTAACCCCTCGCCCTTGTGTGATATAACCTAAGATAGATTCACCTGGTAATGGTTGGCAACATCCAGCAATTTGATTCATTAAATTGCCCACTCCTTCAACCACTATACTGTCTTTTTTAAACTTAGCGGATTGTGGCTTTTTTGACCTGATTTTTAATTCAGGTTCAGGTGCATATTTTTGCTGTAAAAAGTGCACTACCTGCATAATGCGTATATCACCACCGCCAATGGCTGCGTACAAGTCATCGAGGTTTTGCATGTTGAAACGAGTGGTTGCTTCGCTAGCCATCTTGGACTCAAAATTGATTTTGCTCAATTCTCTATCGAGTAATTCCTTACCCGCTTGTTGGTTTTTACCTTTATCTTGTTTCTTAAAATAAGTTTGAATCTTGGCTCGGGCACGGGACGAATATACATAGCCTAA
>Ga0209712_10003304_pt1 | contig 13094 bp, 15 predicted proteins | sample ArcOceMetagenome_FD_187443 | JGI IMG/M metagenome (GOLD analysis project Ga0209712, IMG submission 187443) | Marine eukaryotic phytoplankton communities from Arctic Ocean - Arctic Ocean - Greenland ARC118M Metagenome (SPAdes) (version 2) | ecosystem: Environmental > Aquatic > Marine > Oceanic...
AATCAGCAAAAGCTCGAACATCAGAACCAGAAAGCTCGATTCGAGACGGAAGCTGCAAAGGATCAAGTACGCCTCTTATCCGAGAATCAGCAAAAGCTCGAACATCAGAACCAAAAACTTCAATGCTTCCTCAAGAAGCAAATGGTTGGCAGCAATGTTACGCAGTGGCACGATCCTAAGACTTTCTCAGTAACTCCACCTGCTCCTTCTGATACGACGGCACCCAAGAACAAAAAACTAGCCGAGGAACAAGCGATTGTGGCAATTATAGAGGCCCATACAACCAAACCCACGATGGAAAAACGACGAAAAATGGCTACCAAGCCAACGGTTTTTGTAAATGGCGGAGAAATGGTTGAGTTGCAGGTACCGACGCCTGTGCATGATGTACGGACTGCAGATCGCCAGACTCCTTGGTATTCGCACTTTAAAAACGATTTCGACTTCATCATGGTGAAAATAAAATCGATTTTCTACCAGTATGGCTATGTGCACCCATGCCCGATCGGTCATATTGATGACAATTTCCAGGGGAAATCAGTTACTGAGTATATTGGTATGTTTCGCCCGGACAGCGAGGACTGTGCTGAGATTGCCAGAAAATGTGAAGCTGGTACTTTCTATAATGCCTCCATTAGACTTCTGGAAAAAACTATATTCGCGAGTGATCGTATCGGTCTCCGTTTACTCCGGGAAGAAGGCTTGGCCCCAACAACACCAACTCCTCCAAAAATGTCTTGGATAATGTCTAATGTTGTAGGCGATGGAAGATTCCCTCACGATTTCATGACTAGAGCCAAAGAGCTGAATCGAGAAACTTTCAATGAGGTCGTAATTCCGTTTTTGATACGTCATCATGTATCGCGAATGATGTTCGCAGATGCAGTAAAAACTGTGTTGGATAAGCTGAAAATTAACATCGTAGGTAAGTGTACGTGTATTCAGTAATTATACTTTCAAAAGATACAGCGAACTGACATGTGAATTCTTTTGTAAAACAGCATCAACCATATTTGGGAAGTCGTGTTGGATTGATAAAGATGAAAACGAATTGGTCGAAGCAGCGCACCTTACCATTAGTGGTCTTGCTCCTCACAAGATCCCTCACCTTTCCAATCTCGGAAGGATACGCAGTAGAATTACTCTTGTCGCCAAAAATGAGTATTTGGACGCCAAGTATAATGAAATTTCTAGCTGCCACCTTGATGGCATAGAAGATGATGAAACAAAAGAAAGGTTGAAGAAGAAATTGATGGAAAGCACTGAAGTACGTCGCGATCTGCTGGATGTTATCGATGTGCCTGATTTAACAGAAGATGAGAGACAGGCCAGGATGAAGAGACCACCAAAAGACATGGCCCGTGAACTCATTGAGCGCATAGAAGCTGTAGAAAATGTATCGACCGATGATTTTGTTTACGATACTTACCCACAAGTCCTTGCGAAATTGAGGGATTTTCTCGCACGAGATGGAGTGACCCAGGCAATGATGTGCAAAGTATTGGGTGGAATTTATCCAGAAAAGCTAACTTTGTTCCTCTCTGGAGAGAATGTGAATAAGTGCGGTAAGACCTACAAGGCAGCATACTTGTTTTTTGAGAAGTTTAGGATCTTGGAGGAAAATGACAAGAGTGAGGATAGAGTGAAGAATGAGAGGTAGAATCCCAGGGGATTTCATCAATGTGCAGAAGATCTCATTGAGCGCATAGAAGCTGTAGAAAATGTATCGACCAACGAACGACGAGCACGACAACGGCAACTAAACCGACAGCAAGCATATTTGGACGCAATAAATCTGAATAATGATTAAAATTCTGCTACAGTATCGCATTAGGAAAAGCTGCAAGGTCTGCTTAGCTTACAATTCAGAACGCTGGTGGCACGATTCTATTTTACTGCCACCAGCTTCTCCAATTGATAATGTAGAACGAATATTGAACGAGCATTCCACATAAGTACAATCGATTCTAATTCTCAACATCTACGATCTACGATATTGAAACGAATCTCCCACCAATATGTCATGCCAGATGGATAATAATTGACTTCATCTGAAGGATCGACAACGATGCTTAATCCCCAATTTCCACTACCAGCAGGGTCCTCCACCAAACAGTCCGCCACGTCCACAACCGCCCAGTCATCAGTTACCTGAATATTTCGCAATTTGGAAATTACTTCCCCCCCTCACGATTTTCTCAATTTTATTTTGAAAAATCGTTCTTTTGGAATTCCAATTTCCAAATGTTTCAGGTTTTTTGGAAACAGAACAAATGAAACGGACCAGTGAATCTTCCGTCATGCTGGAATCATGTGAAGTTATACCCTTCAGCATTGTGCGATCAAGTAGCGAAGATGATGCGTTTCCGGCATCGAATCTAGAAGGAATAAGGTGAGAATTGATTCAACAGGCATAAATACCTTGCGTGGTTTGAGGTAGAAACGAATGAACTTTGATTCTTCCGATAATCTCCAGACGAAGAATACTAACCACCTCGTCGACCTTCAGCAAGAAAGAAGGATGGAAAACTCTACTCAATGCAGCACTTCCACATTATTTGATCATCCAACCTCTAAATGGTCAAGCATTTTCTAGAGTACAAGTACTTTTTCACGAGACATTTGCAATTCACAGTGTTGAGATTTTTGCAACCACAGTTGCGAATTGCAGTGATGTAGAAATCGATTCTTTGAACTTTGAAAGTGTTGGTAGAGTCGAGGTAGATCAAAATGAGACTACTAGGCAAGGTTCCCGCATTCTCAACTCCATTCGTTTGGGTGACATTCATGCTTCCTTTGTTAAGCTCGTAATTGACCCATTCGAACAAGACCCCAGTGATCAAATTGGAATTGTTTCTCTAGATCTTTTAACGAAATACAGCAGTCATAGCTCAGCGGATAGATTGCTTCCTCTCAAATCGGATGCGCTCTTTACAGGCAGTACATATCCAAATGCCGAAGACTTTGAGGAAAGAATGGGTGTTTTGGAAGAATTGAAACGCGACAGCGCTCAAAACGAGGTGAGTATGAGATTCGGGAAGGTTGAAATTTCTACTCAATGCTTGCTTGCGTTACTCAAATGTTAAACAAAACTGCTTCTTTCCTCCATCGGTGTGACAGGATTTTGAAACGGCTGCAAGACTCAAGGACGCACTGATATCCGTTCAAAGTCTTTTGAGGGATGTGCACGATAGTCAAAACGCTATGGAGAAGGCAGCCGAGGAAGAAGACTATCTAAAAGCTTCCAAGCTCAAGGCAAAACGCGAAACTTCTCGTGTGGCTCTTTTGAAAGTGCTAGAAAGTGCGGAGCATGCCGCAGATGACGAGTTTCAGTGCACCCAAAATGATTTCGATATTCGACGTAAATTTGATGACCTTTCCCTCTCTACGATAAGAAGAGTCGATGATCAAGATGAGCCATCTGTATTGACTGCCATCACGACTCGACCTCTGCAAAATATACAGGAAATACCAATTGCTGTAACCGACGGCACCGATGATAAATCAATCTTTGATCAAGCATCACCAATGGAAGAATCTCAAAGTGACGAGTATTCAATTGCTCTCAATGACGCTGGTCCTCATCCTTTAGACGGCGTGCCAGGATTTGAAGACATGCCAATTCCTGAAGACATCAACAAAATCATACCTTCTTGTGAACAGGTGAACAACCTTTCGAACAGCTTCAGCTCTGTCACCTCAACTGATTCAATCAATAAAATGGAAGCAATTTTAGGTCCTTATTGCACCAGATGTCTATTATCGAAAAATTGGGCTCTTCGGGAAGCTGCTCTTCTAAAGTTGTCTCTAAGCATCAAGGATATAGTCGCTAAACTGAAGTCTAATGTGACTTCGCATCATTGGCGGGATATATTTTCCCGAGGAATTGGTGTTATTCTTGAACGCGGTATGCATGATAAAATCGTCAAAGTCTTTTTGACAGCCTTGATTGTACTCGATGATTCCGTGGAAGAGTTTGAAGCTTGTCAAATGTCGCAAAAAGAGGTTATCTCGCTTCTTGGCAATGTGATAATTAATCTCATTGACAGGCTTGCGGATGGCAACCCAAAAATAGCAGAGGGATGCGAAACTGTTCTCATGTCACTAGCTCTAAGTAGCGTTGTTGGCCCGCTTTGCATTGGATCAAATGTGATGAAACTGATTTCCCCTTCAGATTCCAAATCAATCAAGTCAGTACCGAAACGATGTTATTTACTGAAGGCTCTGGTGGAAGAATTTGGAAACGAAGCTCCGCCGTGTGAGAAACACTTACAGTTTATTCAAACATATTGTATCGGCAATAAGGATGTCGAAGCCCGTGAGGCTGGAAAGGATCTGTCAGTAGCACTCTATCTGAGGAATGGCAATGGCATCTTAACATTACTGGATGGCCTTCCTGACCGAGTGGCAAAAGAGTATCAACTTGCATTCTTGAAAGCTAAACAAGAAAACGACCCCCCGGTACTCAACAGTCCTCCTAAAATTAGTAGGTCAACGCAAAACATGGGTTCCAGTGTAGCTTTGAACACTCAGACATTGGGCATTGTCCAGGACAACACTGGCAAAACATCCGGTAGGAGAGGAAGAGGTCGAGGAAGAGGAAGAGTTAAGAAGTTCGGATTTGTTGAAGAGATTTTGAGCTAACGAAAGATCGAATTCGAGAACTTGTGAAGTGGGATTGTATGGGAACCAGCAGAGGAAAGTCAGGTAAACATTTAGCGATCGAATTTCACATTGCACTGAAAGTGGACATAACTTAGAGCAAACGGTATCATACATCAAAAGAGGGGAAACCAACATCCCAAAAGCTACTAGTGAAATATCGAATTCAAATGCTTGATGACTTGGGATTTGTATGGGAATAAAGAAGAGGGCAAAAACATTGCAACCTCTGTCTGCGTACTCGAGAGAACGACACGAGCCGATGCGTTAAAAACAAAAATTCTTTCAACAGCAAACAAAAGGTTTTTATACTTTAATCTTAGTAGCAAATTCTTCGACCACGGGATAACGCTTGTACTTGTATCCTCTATAAACTGTCTGTTTCTATTTTCTGCTCTACACGTTTATGTTTCCAATCCTGTCTTCGGATACGAGCTCAAACGCGAGGAATTATTTACACATCTTTTAAACTACCGTCAGATCCTTGATCAACCTCTATCTTCTCTAGGGAGCAAGTTGAATTGGCAGGAAAGGACACTTGTCGGGGGGTTGGGCTTTCAACATTTGTCATGTGAAGCTTGTAGGAATCAAGTTTTTTATATGCTGCTGGTGCAAATACTGGTAAACTCAAGACGACAGAACTACATTTTCTTGGTTCCAAAATGGGGGTAAAAGTAGAAGTGAGAATAGACTTTCGCCTTGTTCTATTGGTTTCTGTTGGCAACGGCGATACCAATGCGTCCAAATAATTCTCGAGAAAATTAATTCGCTCTCTCGCTTTATGCCTTGAAGAAATAGACTTCTGCCACCTGATGGAAAGAATGATTCTGTTGTTCTTCAAAAGTTTGTTTATGTACCACGCCCCCAATTTTGTTTGCAGCATTTCGATGCCTCATGTGCTCAATTATGCCGGCGAAGGTAAATGAAACCCTTCCTTTGTCATGTTGAACCACCCTTTTTCATCAAAATCGTCCTGGTTGAAGAGACGAATATCTGTGATTAGGTGACCTGCAACTTCGTCTACTATGGGAGTGTCTGCGAAAGTATTCAATGCTCATGATGACTCTTTCTGAAAGTGCGATCGAATTTCCATTTATTGTACCAGCGTGCAAGCACACCATGAAAGAAGAAATTGCTCCCATGACCCCCAAAGATCTAAAAGTGATCGAACCCAGTACCCAACCTCTTCAAACTAGTTCGTGGGTGCAATCTGAAATAGAAGGTCATCAATTCATTGTCTCCGCAACATGTCTTCTTGTACGTAGTAGCCATGTTATGAAATGTCTTGAGACTGATACCTTTTTGTGGGAATGGTGGAGATCCAATGAAGCGTTCCTCAACGTTGATGCGTCGTCCTTCCATATACATGTCCGTCAATTGTTCGCTTTCTGGTACTGCATAGAACCTCCACTGATGTACGTTTTTGTAGACCCCGCCTGTGCTGTTTTTATCATACATCTTGGCTGGGTCAAAAATGTCTTCTTCAATATACATGACCAGCACTACATTTCCCAAGTCAACGATAGCATTAATTTCTTGCAACGACGCACAAGACGCACAACCCTCCTCTTCGCCACCATTGCACTTCAATACGTCCGCTTGGGGCTGTAGGTTCCTTGGATTCGATGTTTCTTACGTTCTTCCTCATTGGGGCAAATGATGTTGGTGTTGGGTGCGTCAACCCATACTTCTACTATCGTCTGGTCGATCGTGTCTTGCTTTTGGATTGTCTTGGCAGTGAAATGAAATCGAAAATATGGATCCATATTCGTAGAATTCAACTCATGCCCCTGACAGTGCAATTGGAGGGGGTTCAAAAATGTCACGTTGCCTTCAACAGTAGTTGCACAGATCCCTGTAAGACAAGTTCAGGCGGCTCCATGATAAAAGCATTCGTGTATTCATAGCCTGGACTGTACGAAAACATGTCCATTCTCGAGCAATCTTTTCCTTCGCAAGAAGAGGGCTTGAAACTACTAACATAACGCAGTAGCTTCTGATGGGGGGTTGGTTTCGTGATGTCGGATCGTACTAGTGCTGGTGGAACTGGGTCGAGGTGAAAGGGAGATTTTCAATGTTGATTTGCGCCTTCTATTGGTTGTTATCTGCTGAAGATGAAAGTCCTGCAATCAATTGACGAACAAACCAATTCACCGGCGCAAGAAGCTTGTAAGTTTTTGCAGAGATTGAATATGTAGTACAGGGAAACGAAACACAGAGTGACGCACTAAAGTTCATCACTTACACGCGTTATGAGGCGTAGTAGAACAATAATAAGGCTGCATTTTCTTTCGTAGCCAAACCCCTCTTTTGGACCTGGATTATTGCTTTTCGATTTACTCTCCGTTCCTGTATGATGGGAAACTAAAATGAATGAGTTTCAAGTTTGAAAGTTGTGACCTACTGTACATAGTAGTTTATTGCGGGAGGAAAAATGTCATATGTCATTTTGGGCCTATTTGTAATTCGTAATTCTCTGACACATAACCTATCCTCCTCTTGTCGTCGTCCCTCCTTCTGTCCTCTTTGAAAACGCACCATTCGTTCCATCGAAGTTCTTTCTGTAAAAAGTAAACACACCACACGACAACACACACTACACATTCATTGAATAACAACAACAAATAGATTGCCTAACCAATATTAGTACCAATGAGAAATCACACAATATCCCTGATTCTACTTACGCTCAGTAGCAGCGCCGCTTTTCAAGTTTCACCGCTGCAGAATTATTCGAGCAAAAATTCTGTAACATCATCCACCAAACTGTACGACTTGTCCGAATGGAGAGACCTAATGTTTGAACCTCCTGCTGTCTTAGAGGGAGAGCCAATAGATCTCGAAGAGGGACCACTACGGGAAATTTGTGTTTTGCCATTTCCACTCAATGATGCACTTTTACAGGGCGAAACAAAGGAGCTCTGTTTATACGAAGAACGGTGAGTTTTTACAAGCACAGGGTATTATTATTACGTTGAAGAACTTGCAAGTCAATTGAACCCCAATATCTCACCAGTGAAACACAATTTAAATTACCGTTAAAAAAATAGATTTCATTATTTATTCGAAAAGAGCACCAGAGAACACGGAGGAGTTGTTGCAATGGGCCTACTAGCCCCACCAGCAGGTATTCTCCAAACCATGCCGCTTTGCGAAATTGAATCATTTCAAACTATGCAGGGGGAAACTGGGTTTGGAACAGACTACTCAATTCTAGTAACAATCAGGGCGGTAGGTAGAGGGTCGCTAGTATCTATACAGGAAGACGATGAAGAAACTCAATTTCTGACCGGATGGTGTACAGAACTGTGTGATGATGCGTCAAGCGAAAATGGCAAAACTGAAGGTGGCAGAGATATTGTTCAACTTGGAAATGACCTTGCAGATAAGTTGGAAGGCGTATTTAATGCAATTATCATCTTGGAGAATGAATTGGAACAAACTGAAGATGATGATTTTGACGAAATGAGTCTAGAGCCCAGCGAAGCTACGCTCAAGAGAATGCAACTAGAATTAGAATTGGAACTTGACGATAATGAGAATTTGGACGATGACGAAGAAGGCGACGATGAAGATGATGATGAAGATGAAGACTTGGTTGACAGTTTTCGTTCCAGATTTCAAAAAGCGTATGAGATTGCCAAAGCTTCCGATATGCAAGGCTACAGAGTTACATCCACTTCATCTGAAAGTGGAAAGAAAATGAGATCAGTTCAAGAATTAACAGCACTTAGTTGGGCATACTTCTCTCTTGACCTGTGGAATCCAGATATACTGACATTCCGGCTTCGAGCGGTGGAGGCAAGTGAGTTGTGCGAACGTCTGAAATTGGCGCTTGTAATGATGATGGAATACCGATCAAAGCTCAGAGAAACTCTCAAATCAAGAGATTCTAATGACGAACAGCTTTAATAGTATAAGCAATATTTGTATATTTTTCTAATCAAATGAAAGAGAAAGACAGCTACTGTATCGATAGATTGACAATGTCCTAATTTTTTGGTGGTACTACTAACGCATCAGAAATAAAAGGCCTTCCGCGCTCAAGTGGAGCTCTTGGGGGGGGGGTCGCACTTTTTTAGCAGAGCACTCCTCCGTTTGAAACGGAAGAATGAGACGCGGCGGCACACAGCATCTCACAAAATTACTAGTGACACTGGAACCAGGAGTCATTGTTAACAACTTGTAAAAATCGGTAAGTGGGTTCCATGCAATAAATAGTTCACTCATCTGATTGCTTTCTTTCAATCGACCTTTGCATAAGCTAACGTTCTATTTTCAATTGATCCTTGAAAGGAATCGAGTCGAAAGGAATCGAATCGAAAGGAATCGAATCGAATCGAATCGAAAGGAACAGCAACAATGATCAACGGCAACAGCAATGACAAGGAAACCAATGATGAAAGTAAGTGCCAAGTCTGTTTATTATTGCTGTTTGATAGCATGATCTTAACTTTATTATTTTACAAATTAATTACAGCCGTTGAAGGTAGAATTGATTCGCAACCCGGTTTCATCACTACTACTGAGGGGTGCGTCATAGCAGTTTCCAAGCACGTTGGATTTGTCATTGCTCCTAATACTGCTGCTTCACCGGGTACTTCTCAAGTATAGGTCAAATCTATGCACTCCCATGCAATTGATCATGGTCTTGAATCTGCTACAGAACTCAAGTTTTCTCCATTGGATGGACGTCATTGGACCGTTGAAGGTAGAATTGATTCGCAACCCGGTTTCATCGCTACTGTAGAAAATGCCCTCACATCATCATTTCAGCTTTGATTGAGAGGACATGACTAATTGAACATTAATATTCATTCAGCCATTGATATTCATTCAGCCATGGGATCCGTTCCTGGAAATACTCATTATAATGATCACGAATCACCACTGAAACCTGATCAGCAGCTATCGAGGCGAGCTCTCACATTTGAACCATTGAAACATTTCTGTACTGGAGCAATGTCGCTTGGAGCTCTTAGCCGCGAGGCTCACAAAACTCTTGCTATTACTGTGAACCGTGTTGGAGGAAAACCACATGCTCGTGGTCTTGAGGCTACTACTCCACTCAAGATGTCAAGAAGACTTCAATTTTTTCTTGATTTTCTAGGCCAGACTTCAGAAGCTACATCTACTGGCGGTGAAGACGATACTGTATCCTTTCTCACTGCATTCACTATCACATACACAGATTGTGTAACTGAGCCATTTGATCATACCAGTACCAATGCAATCTTGACATTCCCAACAGAATGTGAATACTTTCATGGTGCAAAGCTCCAGTGTTCTTATCCTTCCTGTCAGAAGGATGGAGTGAAATTCCGCTATTGTAAACCTTGTAATAAGGCTGTTGGCAGGCGACATTTCGGTACTAAACATTCACACCCTGAATTATTATTGGTAGAAGAAATGGAAGAAACAGAAGATATCTTGATGCCATCCACTGCCCTTGTTTTATATTGCAATGCAACGAACATGCCATTTGATCATACCAGTACCAAGGCAATCTTGCCATTCCTAATAGGATGTTAATACTTTCATGGTGCAAAGCTCTAATGTACTTATCCTTCCTGTAAGAAGAAGGGAGTGAGATTCCACTATTGTAAACCTTGTAATAAGGCTGTTAGCGATTTCAGTAAACATTCACACCCTGAATTATCATTGCTAGAGGAAACAGAAGAAACTGAATTATCATTGGAAGAAATGATAGATATTGAAGAAATCACAATGCCACCTCTACATTCCGCTCCTCTCCCATCATTGCCTTTGCAACAAAATCAGCAAGGAACGATCATGGTACATAACAAAACACCTAGAGCCATTCCACTTGACAATGACAAAGATACCCATGTCCCCAGCAATATTTGAGATCTACGACTGTGACTGCGTTCTCTAGTGCATCGACTGTGAATATGAAATTGAAGCCATTCCCTACAATGATCGATCTGTTCAAGATTGGTAAATGCTGTGATAAAAATAGAAATGAAAGGTGGACTGTAAAAGAATTGCAAATTGTGATTATTGCTCTCCAAATCCCATTCATTGACAACAAGCATGTTCAATTTTACTATCTCCCCGGTAAGTTCTTGAAATGCTTTTCATGTCCATTCTCAAATTCATAGCTATGAATAATATTTTAATTCTAACCTAATCTTTCAATTCTAAAGATCGTTATGTATCTGCCATCGAGGTGATGGCAAAGCGTATAAGAAAAGGGGAACATTCAGAACTTGTTGATAAGATGCTTGGCAAACGCCTTTACAATCCAATGAAAGTAGAATTCGTTACCATTAACGAAATGAATCAGAAAGATACCTCCTCGGGAAGCAAGACATATATTTTCTATGAAATGCAAAGTAGCCAGAACAGTCCATTTGTTACCTCTGGCATATACCAAGACCACGCTCTAACCCGTCAAGTGAAATATGATGAATTGTCATTTGTCACAATCAAGTTTCATGAAGGTAGTGAAAATGGTGAAGAAGTTAATGGACTACTATGCCTTGATTCTACGAAAAGCTTCATGGTACCTGAAGCTTCGGTACCTGAAGCTTCTCATCATCAACACTTGTCTAAATTTTGCGCGAAAGGGATCTACACAATTCATGGGCCCTTGAGCAAACTATCTGAAATTGTGTCAGTCCATGATCTAAACAAGTCATTTGTGTGCAGCAAAGTAATCACAACAAAAGATCAATTTACGGGAATCTACAAATATGGTAAATCCAAACCTGTAAAATTTCAAACAAAGGATAGCACTCGTGGGGATGAAGTTGTTTATAAATATGTATGAGTGTTATTTTGGCAAGCCAAAGATGGCAAGTTTCCCCAGTTCATCCCATGAGTAGTCCAGCATTGGTGATCGTGTATAATGGCTATTAGTGCAGATGGAACATTGTATAGAAGAAAAACATACTCTGATCTGATTATAACAAAAGAGCGAAATGGGATTCTTGAGATTGTCAATTCTAGAGGTTTAATTTTGAGAGATCCTCGTCTACAATCTCTGCAACCTGAAACATGCATTGCGGAGGTATGAATTTAGTTATGGTATTTGGAACACTAACTATCTTGGGCCCTTTAAATACTTCATTAAGTTGTAGTTTAATGATACGAGGTCAGATTCGAATTCTGTTCTTTAGAAGAATCGACTATCACAATTTCAAAATTGAAGTTTAGAGTGCTTAACCCTCAAACCCCTGATGAAAGGTTTCTTTGCCAGCAGGAGGAAGTTTATTTTGCCATTTGGTTGTACGAGTACACACGGCTGAATATCCTCAATCTCACAAAATTGATACGTTTCGACCTCTCATCGAAATATGCAAGTGCCAGATACGTATCTACTGGAATAAACATACCCAAAATTGTGAATCCAAAACTAAATGGATACAATCAATCGATCTCAAATTTGCAAGTGTTCCGCCGTAAACAGGAAAGTTATGCCCTGTTCTCTGCACCACAGGCTCTCACTCGCCCTCATCTAATCTAAGCGCTGAGTTGCCTTCATAAGAAATGACGATTATTACTCAGGGTGGTTCTGGCGATTGACTCGAGGAAGAAGGACAGTTCCATGACTCTTTCCCCTCCAACGTAATCTATTCGAGATCCAATGTTGCGTCAACCCAAACTTGGATCTATCGTCCCCTTGGTAAGTATTGATGCGCTGTTTCTCAAGAACCAGACGTCATCCTGACTTCAAACTTATTTGTCTAACGAATAAGTTTGAAGTCAGGATGACATCTGGTGTCTGGTTCTTGAGAAACAATTTTTCGCACAAGATTTGGGGCCAAGTAATATGGTAATATCATGTTGAAAAGGCTTCTTTTTGACATTTTTGTTCGGCGTCTGTATCTATAATATAATACACAGTAAATGGCCTCGATTTCAGAGGGCTTATATCCAACATGTGCGCACCTCAATTTAACTCTACTACTAGCTAGTAAAAGTACAAACATAGTGGATTCTTCATCTATGTCAAGAGCTTTTCAACCACATATTTTATACTTTTAGAAAATCGGCCAAAATTGACCCGTCTCCTTGATTTCTCAAAATGTGACGCGATCAAAATACGACGCGACTTCTACGGGGATTTCTACGTGAAAAATATACGGGGCACCCAACCTGACGACAATTATCTAGCTTTTGCCTACTGAGTGGTAAAAGACGCGATGGATATAAAGGCTAGAAATAAAAAACCAAGCATGCCTCTCAACTAGAAATATTTTAAAATGATGTTTAGTTCATTGTTTTGATCATGAAGTGCTTATGATGCGATCATGATGACCATTTTTGAAGGTTGGTATGATCAGGATTTCTGGTATGTTTTCCACGTAGAAAGGTCCGTAGAAATATTGCCAAAAAGGGAAAACTTAGAAATTGGAAATTCATGCTACCTATTAGACCCATGCAACTAGTCAAAGGGGTAATCTTTT
>Ga0209712_10003306_pt1 | contig 13092 bp, 15 predicted proteins | sample ArcOceMetagenome_FD_187443 | JGI IMG/M metagenome (GOLD analysis project Ga0209712, IMG submission 187443) | Marine eukaryotic phytoplankton communities from Arctic Ocean - Arctic Ocean - Greenland ARC118M Metagenome (SPAdes) (version 2) | ecosystem: Environmental > Aquatic > Marine > Oceanic...
TTCAGTGTCATCATAATTAAATCCTCTTAAGCAAAAGGTACGTTAAAGCGTACGTAATGTCAAGCTCACTTGAGTTATCCTCCACTAAAAGTTGATAAACCTATTTATCGCACACCATAATTTGAAGTTGGATTTGGCTTCGTTTTGTTACTTTTTTAGCCTAGCCCTGCCTTACAGCTCTGGATAACCGGGCGATGCCGTTGCGCTGGTAGCGTATCAGCTTGTGGCTGTCAGCAGAGCGGCGGGACACCGGCCCACCCTTTCGCCGCTCCTGTCTTTGCATATCGGCAAAAAAAGCAGCCATGTCTCGCACATCTTGGGGCTTACTGCCCGACTCGCTGAGCATCTCCCTAAAGATGGGGATCGAGCCCTTCACGCTCATATCATGCATAAACTCGTTGACCGGCTCGGGGCTGGTGTAGGTATCGTAATAGGCATTCATCACCCGCCGGTAATTAAGAAGTCCCGCGGCAATATCGGCACAGGCAAAGCCAGAAAACCCCTCCTCCGCAACTAGCACGACAAGCGCCTTGTACTCAAGGGACGATTCAAAGTCGGGAGCACTATTCAAGCCATGCTTGCGAGAATTTTGGCTGCTAGCCCACTTACCCGCTACCGATCTGGGGCCCGTTGATTTGAGTGAGTTGCAACGATTTGCAAGGCTCCTAGGATGGTTTGGCGTCAAGGGTCAGCGCCCCCTTCACCGGCTGCTCTGACTCAAGTGCTGCCAACTCAAGATCCATACGCTTAATCAGGCGTGACTTGTAGTCTATGGAGTCAATACTCCGCTGAAGATGCCTCATCGTTTGATGCTGACGGTGAATCAGATCATCCACCATCTTGATATGATTGGCCGCATCCTTAAAGGCCCTGACACGAAGATCCGACAGGGTCAGCTTCGACTTGGCGAGAATGTCCTCAATCCACGCCGCCTCATCATTGTCCGCGCTGCCATCCAAATAACGCTCAAGTGCCTCTGATACCTTACGGTTGTCATAAATCTCACCGTAGCTACCCGCCTTGGACAAAAGCCTCGCCATCGCCTCATGGAGTAATAGCTCCTTATCCACCGTGTGCCTCTTAATCCACCAAAGGCTCTCATTCAGCTGACTGACCAGCGCAACCGCCAAGGGTGAGGGATTGTCTAGTTCGGATAAGAGACTTTGCAAACCAGATTGAAACTCAGCCTCAGACTCATCAGGCAAAAGCCTTGGGCTGGATAGTAACGGTAAAAGCGAACTGACTTTATGATCAACCGACATAAGAACATCCAAATCAATACTACAGTGGCCATGTTAGCGCATAAACTAAAATAGGGAGCAGCTGGAATCTAGTCTTCGCGCTTGATACGCAGAGTCACACCAGGATTAACCAAAGGATCGCCAGTGAATTCAATGCCTGACTCTTCAAATGTATTTCTTATCACCATCAAATTTTTGGTATTAGCAATAGGGATACCCGGCTGCACCTCATAGCGCTTAATAGAAGCACTACCAACCCCACTTCGGTTTGCGAGCTCAATCGCGCTCCAACCTAACATAGCGCGAGCTGCTTTTATTTGAGAAGAAGATACCATTGACTCTACTTTATGATTCTATTAGAATCATTATGATTATTTACCTAAGAGTAGAATAACATGATTGATGATATCTTAGCCAAGTTTGATGGCGCCTTTGCCAAAAATACCATAAGAGCCTATAGGTCGGACTTTATTCAATACCAAACCTGGTGCTCACACAATAATATTGATTCAATACCGGCAACTGCCGACGCCATGGCCCAGTATGTCGACTACCTTGCCACCATCAGAAAAAGTGCAACTATCCGAAGAAGAATAAATAGCTTGGGGACGGTTCTAAAACTCTCCAAACACTACAACCCCACCAACCAGCCAGAGGTCATACTCGCCATCAAGCGAATGCATCGCAAAATTGGACGGGCACAACAGCAGGCTACTCCACTCACCCAACCACTACTCAACCAGCTACTTAGCAAGTGTGATAACAGTACTAGGGGTTTAAGGAATGAAGTCCTCTTAAGACTCGGCTATGAAACCATGCGCCGACGATCTGAACTCTGCGCCTTTCAGTTTGAGGACATCTGCAAGGGGGCCAACGGAAAACCGGCTATCCGACTTAATTTCTCAAAGACAGACCAATTCGGGACTGGAAAGATACTACCCATCAGCCAAGAACTGTTCGACGTATTAGAAAACTGGAGGAGCCTCGTTAGCGATGAAGGCTATATTCTGAGATCAATTAATAGGCATGGGCATTTTGGGAGCAACCTGCACCCAGCAAGTGTAAGCACCCTATTGAAAGCACTGCAAAAGGATCTGAGAATGGACTCCGATGAACAACCGCTCAGCGGTCATTCGTTTAGAGTGGGTGCAGCACTAGATCTATTAGAACAAGGTGAGCCGCTTGAAAGGATAATGCTGAGAGGGGGTTGGCAGACGGATTCGACCGCCATGAAATATCTGCGAGATTGGTGTATCTGCAACTAAGAATGAATTGTGCCCTAGTGCCTACAATGCACCGAGACTAAAAAGTCTATTAGCTCAAATCCTTCACATACACCACAGAAACAGCGCCTTTATGTACTTGGATTTCTTTAACAGGAATAGACCCCATCTTCGTGTAAAAAGCATGGGCCCTATCCAAATTACTCCCGACAACAATGTTAAAACTACTTGCACCCTCTTCTCTGAAGTGAGAACAAAGGGCGTTGAATAAATTCTCAGCATGACCTCCGCCCTGGTAAGTCGGATTAACCACAATAGAAAGTAGTTCTTGCTTAGGAAAATCGGAAGAAATATTACTGTCTTCCTTTATTAAAAGTACTTCTATAATTTTATACATCTTAGAAGGCGATAAAAGACAAGATTTGAGAGAGTAAATTAATCGAAGAGGTTTTAATAGAAGCTGCTTATATATCCGCCCCAACCCACGAGTTCCTGTCACAAATCCCACAACGCTTTCATCCACTCGCTCTACTAGCAAAACGCTTTCACTATCCTTGTCGATTGCCTCGTAGAGCAAAGTGAGAAATGGAACACCCAGAGTCGCTAAAAAGCCCTGGTTGATATGATCGCAATGAAGGCTAGCGACTGCTCTATAGTCACTACTGTTCAGTTTATGGGGTTTTACATCCATTTATCTAATTCTTCTGGAGGAGGAGGTAAGTCTTTGAATAGTTTCCAGACCAAACCAGAACTAAAACCTAACACGACCCATATTGTGAGACTAATGAGACTGAAATAAGAAACAATATTTTGATGAGAGACATACCAATCCTCCAGAGATCCTTTATAGGGCATGACAATCTCATCATAGAATTTGTCCGGATCATTATTTGCATACATCATATCTTCTTCATCACGAAATATTATGGATCCAATACCAGACAAGCCTGGTCGGACTTTGATTATTTCATTCTGCGATGATAGTGGAAATGCGTCAAAGCAACGCTGAGTTTGAGAGCGAGGCCCAATAACACTCATATCACCATTAAATATATTGATAAGTTGAGGCAACTCATTGATTTTTGTTTTACGGAGAAATCCACCCATCGGAAGCACACGTGGGTCATTTTTGACAGTGACAGTGCCTGTGCCCATGTTAGGACTATCTTTGAGCATGGTAGCAAATTTATAGAGCTTAAAATGTTTACCTCCTCGCCCGACACGACTCTGTGGGAAAAAAATTTCGCCCTCACCTGTCACTCGTAAAATAAACATCAGAGGCAGTAAAAGAGGTGAAAGTAAAACCAGCGCAATGCCCGAAAAAACAATATCAAAGAACCGCTGCATACTTACATTCTCCCATCTAAATATTTACCGGTCTCTTTGTGATCAAAGTCAGGGATCATTTTATTGAATAGATCAACTATTGGTGCCTTTTCCCAGACTGTTTGAGTACGAAGCTCATGGATCACTTCTAAGAAACTATCCAGCATATCCGAACTGAAGTTAGCTTCGCTTTTAATCACCCCTAAATTCTTAAACTGATTCATATCCAGAATTTCGTTGTCTGTAAAAAATTCTTCAAAATCTTTTTCACCTGAGGTGTCTGATTTGAAGAAATAACACGGCCAGCACTTAGATGCGATCAATTCATCAGATCGGTCTCTTGCTTCTTGCTCGGTTGAGCAATGATAAGGTTCGTATCCAAGGTTTGTTATGTACCGCTCAGCAATCTCAGAAAAAGTAGTCAAATGAAGCTGTTCACTTAACTTTGGGAAGAAGATGTCTCGGTTTTCACCAAGAAGGCATGACATCAGACAAAGCTCACCAGACTCCTGAGGCGTCACAAAATAACGCCTGACATCATTTGGTGCTGAAATAGGTTGTCGTTTAGCAAACCGTTGGTTAAATCCATGCAAAAGTGAGCCGTCAGAAAAAGCAACGTTAGCAAATCGAGCAGTAGATATTTCCATTGACTCACTTTCACGCATCAGAAACATTTCCATGATGCGCTTACTCGCACCCATCATATTAACTGGGTTTGCGGCTTTATCTGTCGATACGCAAAAATACTTCTTGGCGCCCTGCGCTTTAGCCATTTGAACTGTCTTAATGGTATTAAGGATATTGACCTCAATAAGTCGCATCAATGTAAAAGGATCTTTTTCACTTCGAACATGCTTAAGCGCCGAAAGATTAAGGACATAGTCATACCCCTCACTAGCATTCATGAGCGCTCTATATTCATTACTACCACAATCAAGAGCGAAGGTGCGAAAATCACCCTCAATGTAACCGAGAGTACTCCGAATATCTCTTACAAGTTCTACCATGTTGTTTTCACTTATATCAACAACATGAAGCGCAAGAGGATTCCTCTTAAATATCTCACGCGTAACAGCCTGGCCGATAGAACCTGCTCCACCTATCACCAAAAAACGGCTATTTGAAACTAATAACTCTAGCTCCTTTCTGCGACTTGAAATATCGTCGTCAAACAGTGGCGCCGTTCGACCAATCAGATTTAATATATCCATAGTGATGATTACTTATCCAGTTTTTTTAAGGCTCCATCAGGAACACTTGAGGGTATATTTACCACTCGATCTTCTAACCAAAGAGAGTTTTCAAGACCGTCTGTTTGACAATCTTTGAACATTGGGAGTTTTGACATCAGCGTCCAAATTGGACGAGTCATAACATTATTATCATTCGTCGCCTTTAAGAATTCATCACGATCTAATCTGGAATCTAAAATTATTGCATTGAGCCAGTGATTTGCTTTGTTTCCATTAATCGCTTTCACAAAATCAACATCTCTGTCATGAAAAAAGGCATCCCATTGACCAGCTAACTGCGCTTTTATCATCAAAAATTCGTCTAGACGCTCCATTTGAGCACAACCTAAGGCTGCATTCAGATTGGGCATACGATAGTTATAACCTATCTCATCATGCACAAACTCGTATGGATGCGGAACCTTTGCAGTCGTCGTAATATACTTAGCTCGCTTAGCCAGTTCAGAGTCATCAGTAATAATCATGCCTCCCCCACCTGTCGTAATCACCTTATTCCCATTGAAACTAAGTGTGGCCATTGAGGAAGAAGTACCTGTGTGACGACTACCAACGTAACTCCCCAAGGACTCAGCAGCATCCTCTATTAAAGCAATGTCCCAATCGGAACAAATCTCAGCAATTTCAGCTATTCGACAGGGAAATCCAAAAGTATGCATGGGGATACAGGCAGATATTTTTTTACCTGAGGTTTTATTGAACGTTCCATTCGCCCTTTTCTCAGCATTTCTCTCTAAGAAACGTTTCAATGCAGCTGGGCTAAGGCCCATCGTGTCAAGGTCTACGTCGATGAAAAGTGGTTTAGCACCTACATAACTAATAGCATTACACGTCGCAATAAAAGTAAGGGCCTGAGATATCACCTCGTCTCCAGGTTTGACCCCTGCAAGCTCAATTGCCACATGAAGAGCGGCAGTCCCATTAACGGAGGCTACGGCATACTTAGACCCCGTGAATTCGGCTACTTTTTCTTCGAACTCAGTTACCTTTACACCGACCGAAGAGACGAAATTCGAATCGATACAATCAACCAAGTATTGGCGTTCATTACCTTCAAATACTGGTCGATGAAGCGGGATGAACCCACCACCATATATCTTACGTGCAACATTTACGGTGCCATTTATTAGGTCTTGAATTTTATAAGCGATAATATCCCCCCCTGCATAAAAAAACGACGCGTTAGAAAAACCATCAGAGCTATGGCTATCTAGGTAATAATTAGACAAAAATGCCCAACGTAAAAAATACAACTATTTAGCACTTGCCCGTAAATCCTGTATACAAAACACACAGCCCCTACTTTTCTAAAAGACTATTAATCACCGAAAGCATAATTCTATATGTTTTTTCTCTATCGAACCGGTAATCTGGCACCCATTTCTCACATAGACTTGGTGTAAGAGCATGGAACGCACTACAAAAGCTACTAACAGAGCCTGGCGTATAATGTGTTGCGTTTCTGTTATCTAGTAATGTCAGAACTTCTTTATTATTAGAGCTATTTATAATGGGACAACCAATCGCCAGATAGTCTGATAACTTATTAGTAACACTTTGAGTCGCATTTGATGTCACCGCATTTAAGGCAATGTCACAGCCCTTCATGATCCCAAACATCTTTTCATATGGAACTTGGCCGTGGAAAACCACGCTGTCCCCTGCAATTTTTTTGTAGAACTCTAGCTCTTTACCAATACCCATTATATGCAGCTCCACCGGCAACCCTTCTTTATGCAGCCGATTACAAGCAAGAATCACGGTCTCGATATCATAACTTGGCCCCAACGCCCCAATATAGAACATCCTAATTTTTTTGCTCCGAAAAAGATGGGGCCGTACCTGTTTAATCCGGTTAAATTCGGCCCCAATGTATAAAACTTCAAACAACTTAGTAGAAGAAGCCTCTAAAGCCCGCTCTAGATAAGTACTAGAAACCGCCACTATAGCGTCTGCATTTTTATAAACGATATCAGCCTGTTTTGAGAAAGGTAATATTCTTTTTGGAATAAACCTAAATAACGGCACTGCTGAAGCAATGGATTCAGGCCATACATCCTGAACATCTAAAATATATTTAAAATTAAATGCAGACTTTCTTTTAACGATGGCCAAATTAGTACCGATTAGAGGGTACGCAGAAATAACCACGTCAAAATCATGATTAGCATCAAACCAAATAGAAAAGTTTTTGGTAAAATCATTAATACTGAAGACTCTTTTTACACACAGGTTAGTAGAATATCCCCTTTCTGATAACTGTTGAATATCAAATTTTTCACTAAATACACGCCTGTCGCGAAATTTTTTTTCCTGATGAACAAAGCAACTAGTAACTAGAGTCACTTTATGCCCGTTTTCAGATAGCAATTTAGCCATAAACAAGAATCGATTAAATGGCTTGTCGCCAGGTAAACTGCAGTAGGGCGCCACAATCAAGATTTTTTTCACAACATCCCCCTCGCCCCATTATGAAAACTAAGAGCCACTAAATTAAAGACCAAAACGAAAACTTTTAAAAACCATGTCTTACCAAAAATAATAGTTTTCGTGCTAAAAATAAGTAACAGGAGTAAAAATCCATACCCAATCCATAGGCGGTTTAGACCCCAGACAGGAAGGTCAGTCATATATGAAAAAGCCAACAGAGTGACAAACATGACCAATAAATATTTTTCTACATCTAATTTATTATAAAATGTATCGACGCTAACTAACCGTAAGCTAACAACATGCACCGCTAGTAGAAGTGAACTATACATAATATAGACCTGCAACTTTTCGAAATCATCCCCTAGAGAAAAAAAGCCAGGACCATACATGTTAATTAAAATCACAATAACCGGAATAGCCAAAAGAACCACATATGTTTTCATGGTTCTATGTAAAAAAAATATTGCAACGAATAAAAAAACAAATTGATGAGACAGTATCGAAATAATAAGGAAAATATAGGCTCGATAATTTTTATTTTTACACCAAAAATAAAAAGCTAAAAACATAAAAAAAAGAGCAATATATTGCCTCAGCACATTTAGGCTTAGCAACACTCCTACGGGTGATATTAGGGCAAGAAATAAAAAATAAAGCGACTTTGTGTTGCTATTAGGCCTCTCAGAGGAAACGCTGATTAAGTATAAAAAATAGGTGATGATAAGTGACATTTCAGTCAAACTATTAGAAAGAACGCGCGCCATGTATATAATTGACCAAGAAACTATGTTGCTCATGTAATAAAATGAAGTAGTAAGCTGATTAGTGACGTCAAAGTACCTATCGTAATCAACGCCTCCGCGCGCACTGTAAAAAACAAAGAGCAACACCATAACCAAAATAAAAGTTAAATTTCCTAAAAAACCTTCTGCGCTCGATTTTCTCATTCAAATTCCGTAACAAATAACCATAAACAAAGGACAGATGAGTAACATTCCGAAAATTTTTCCTAGATATATTGACCTATAGATTTCTTCAATATTCTCACTATCTCTTGACTCTTCCACCGACAATAATGGAATGGTATAAAAATTCAGAATTAAATTTCCGACCCCACTGACAACAGCGCCCATCTGCACAAGTGTACTTGCATATACTGGATAGTTAACCGCTATAAAATTTAGAACAAAAATCGCAGGCATTGCTAAACCTGTGGTAAGCAATTGGGCAAAAAAATAATTAAACTTCAACTTACCATGAACTGGCCTAATCTGTCTATTTTTCGATGTCGCACCTAGAATCAAGGCATTAAGGTTATAACCTTCTCTCACAAATGAGATGGCTATGTTTGAAAAAAAGGCACCTAAACTGCCCCACCAACGATAAAGAAATATCAGTAGAAATCCGCCAAATGCACTACCTGCCAGTCCAATAAAAAATATCTCCTGTGCGGTACCCCCAGAATCAGCATAGAACCCGACAAAGGGCGCGATCAAAAACCCTAGCAACCTATTTAGCGACAGTATCTGGTTTTGAAGGGATAAGCCTACTGACATCGACTTTGACACAAACCCACCATACCTAGCAAAAATCGACAATGACTCTGCCGCCACATAGAATGAGTATATAAAAACTATTATCCAGAAAAGATACTCCATGCCTTACAGTTCAGCAATCAATGCGTCATAAGCACTGACAGCTTCAAATACACTATCACGAATAATCTTCTTTTCCATATCCTTAATTTTTTCTCTGTAGATATATTTTTCTCGATCTATCAATATAGCCCAAAAATCTTCATTGCTTGATATATCCACAGGTTTGATTTCTTTTAAATTCACGCCAGACAGGCAATCTAAATATTTTATACCATCGCCCGGAATTTTATTAAATTTACCTGTGAAATTAACCAGAATTACATCTATTCCATAGCTAATACAAGTAATAAAGCAATGCATGGCAGAGGTTATCACCAACTCATATGAGTTAAGCTCATCGATAAATGTCTCTATATCGACTGGCCTTGCTGCGTTTATAGATAATTCATCACATAAGCCCGAAAAATCAATATTCACACCAATATGATTGATGTGTCTCACTAACACGACGGCATGGGTGGGTGTTTTATAATCAACGATTTTCGGCTTATAGAGATCTGATATGATAAATCCAGGATCACCGTATTTTAAATCACAATGTTTTGCCGCTATTCCCGTATAGCGACCCCTAACACTGACAAGATTAGCATTCTGTGAAATACAATCTTTTACCGAATTTATTCCTGACCCTAAGACAACACTGTCTTTGTTGGCACAAGACACTATCGACCCTAAGCTCACTATATGAGGCGCTTTACGAAAATAGAGCTCATTGACAAACTTAATTCCTCTGCCCGTGACTTTTTGGATTATATATGGCGACATCCAATCACCAAAGTTACCCGGCATTGGCGTTGCCGCCCACACCAAACTGACTGGAGGTGACACTCCTTGTAAATATTCAGAAAAAGCGAGTCCCCAACGAATATTTTTATCATCTTCGTCGATAACCCGATGGCTCATATAAGGAAAAAACCGATAGAAATATGGCCTATATGCTTTCTTCTTTAGTCCCAAACGATATAAATTAGCTTTGGTATAGTCAACAAATACTTTGACAATTCTAAGATATTTGGTTGCCGATTTTGGCAACAATTGCACTAACAACTTGGACATAAAATCAGCCTAACGTTATCTTTTTTGATGAATTTCACTATCTACTTTTTATAATATTATTTGGTCACTATTCAGTACATTTTTTTAAAATAAAACTTGACCGGTTTTTTTCGTCACAATGCGTCAAAAATACCTGTTCGTCGTTAACTGACAACTTGAGGGCGCAGACTGCCCAGGGCGTTCGCAGCGGCTCTTTCGTGCCTCGTTAGTGCAGGACAATGTCGTCAGCGCAAAATCCTCTCCTACAGTTGCTCAAGGCGAAAAATCCCGCCCCAAGAAGTCATGTCATAATAGCGCAACCTGATAACAAAAAACGTAACGATTTTGAAGATAGATAACATCGATGTCGAAGCCGCCATCAAGAACGTCTAGGCTCTGCTAGAAACAGATAAATCACTTACCCCGGCGCTTAAAGCTGCACTTGATATGCTGTTGCTTCTTGTCACATTGTTGATCAATCATAAGGGCTTGAACAGTAAGAACTCAAGTATCCCTCCTTCTTCAGACCCGAACAGAAAGAAAGTGTCCAAAGCAAAATCTGCGCGCAAAACAGGCGGGCAAAAAGACAGCAAAGAAACGACGCTCTCAAAGGTAGATAATCCCGATGAGGTGATAGATTTACTCATTGATCGTCGCACACTCCCCAAAGGAATAAACTTCAAGGCTGCTGGATACGAAACACGCCAAGAGGTTAATATTACGATAACTCGTTATGTCACTGAGTATCGCGCCGAACTCCTGGAAGATAGTTAAGGGCATCGCTTCACCGCGACATCTCCTGCAACGCTGAAGCGGCCTGTTCAGTGCGGAAACAACATCAAGACGCACTCAGTTTATATGTCTCAATTCCAGCTCGTGCCCGTGGATCGCGTTCGAGACCACTTTGATGATCAAATGGGTGTGCATGTCAGCGCAGGGTCTATCTGCAACTTTAATCTGCAAGCCTACAATGGGTTGGCGCGATTCGAAGATTGGGCAAAGCAGCAACTCATTGCTTCCCCCGTCATGCACGCTGACGAGACAGGCACTAACATTGGTGGCAAGCGTCACTGGTTACACAATGTCTCGAGTACGTCTCTCTCACAGCTCTATCCTCATGAAAAACGTGGCCGGGAAGCCATGAATATGTTCGGTGTTATCCCTTCATTTCAGGGCGTCTTATACCACGATCACTGGAAGCCCTATTATCTGTATGATTGCCTTCACAGCCTTTGTAACGCACATCACCTAAGAGAGCTTGAGCGCGCTTTTGAGCAAGATCAGCAACAGTGCGCAAGGCAGATGCAGACTTGTCTGCCGGACATTAATGCAGCCGTTGATGATAGTGGTGGTGTCTTAAACGTTGAAGATGCAAAACGTTGGCGAGAACACTATAGGAAATTGCTTGCGGACGCATAGCATGAATGTCCACCACCAGTGCCAACGCCGAACAAACGCGGGCAGGTTAAACGTTCAAAGGCGAGAAACCTGCTTGAGCGGTTGGTCAATTATAAAGCTGATGTATTACGGTTTATGACGGAAAAACACGTTCCTTTCACCAATAATCAGGGTGACAATGATGTGCGCATGACGAAGGTGTAGCAAAAAATATCGGGCTGATTCCGGTCGATGGATGGTGCGAAAACATTCTGCCGAATTCGCAGTTACCTCTCAACTTGGCGAAAACAAGGATTAACAGCAAGCAAGGCATTGTCATATTTGTTCGACGGCAAAGACCCTGACTTTATGCGCTAAATGCGTTTGGCGATTAAACTGAGCTCAATAGTTACCTTTTTTAATTCTAATATCCGATAAGAGCCTTTATCGAGCGTTAGATTCCGAAGGTCTGTTTTATAGAAACAAACTCGATAGCACTAAGCCTGGGGCCAAACTGGCTCACCACCCTTGCCGCCGATTCATTAGCCAATTCTGCCGCCCATTTGAAATCACGGCCCGCGGTCACTGCATATAAAAAGGCACCGGCAAACATGTCGCCAGCGCCATTTGTGTCAACCGCATCGGCAGGTACACCCGGCACACTGAGTATTGTTTGCCCATCAAAGACGATCGCACCCTGAGCACCATCCGTAACGGCAAATGCTTTCGCGCTCTGCTTTAATGCTTCACACGCCTCATCAACAGTCTTGGTTTGGGTAAAGGCCAGGGCCTCATCCTTGTTACAAAACACAAGGTCAACCCCGCCACCGATTACAGCCCGAAGGTTGTCCGCAAAAATTTGCGCCACAAAGGGATCGGAAAGGCTCAGCGCCACTTTAATGCCAGACTCTTTGGCTTTGGTTACGACATCTTTTATCAACGCTGCCCGTGCATCGTCAGTGAGCAAGTAGCCCTCGATATAGAGCCACTCAGACTCAAGCAAGGCAGCCTCATCAATCTCTCTGCCCGTGAGCTGCTCGGATGCGCCGAGGTAGGTGTTCATCGTCCTCTCGGCATCGTCCGTGACCATTACAAGACACTTCCCAGTGACGCCCGCCTCAGGTGATGCTGCATGGAAGGCCACGCCGGAGCCAGCAAGATCACCCACAAAGTGCTCACCGTCATCATCAGCCGCAACCTTGCCGCTGAAAAAGGTTCTTGCACCAAAGTTTGCAGCCGCGATGACCGTGTTACAGGCAGAGCCGCCAGACTTTTTCATTAGGTGGTGCTTGTCTGCACTGAAGGCATTAAGAAGTTCAGCCTGACGAGGCTCATCAACAAGGGTCATGACACCCTTTTCGATTTGGTTTTGCTTTAGAAACTCATCTGAAACGACGACTTCAGTATCGACTAGCGCCGCACCGATGCCATAGATTTGATATTTTTTCATTTATTTTAGACTTTGTTGATATTTATTTTATTTGGATTTTTGACAGCGGCACTTATCACTCTGCAGAAACTCACAACTCATATCTTGATGCCTGAGACT
>Ga0209712_10003307_pt1 | contig 13091 bp, 12 predicted proteins | sample ArcOceMetagenome_FD_187443 | JGI IMG/M metagenome (GOLD analysis project Ga0209712, IMG submission 187443) | Marine eukaryotic phytoplankton communities from Arctic Ocean - Arctic Ocean - Greenland ARC118M Metagenome (SPAdes) (version 2) | ecosystem: Environmental > Aquatic > Marine > Oceanic...
CTTCCTATTCTCTCTCACCGCACCTGGCGAACCCAAGGCTTGATTTGCAGCAAGGTTTATTTCCTTTTGTCTTATTCTCGATTCCTCATTTGTATATACTGATGGTAGATGATGGACTTTCTGTCTAATACCAACACTCTGATGCTGCTGGAGAACACCATCTCGTCTGTCCTCCTTCGTCATACTATAAATATGGACTACACGTAGCAAAGAAGTATTAACACTTGTGGGGACAGCGCTAGTTCTTCTGTTGGCGTTGATGGTTGCAGTGAAAATAAAGACAATCGAATATTTCATAATGAATGTGACTCGATATGCTTCCTGAAAATATGGTTGATAGCTATTTGTTGTGAAGAGTGAAGAGGCATAATGACCGTAGACAAAATGAGAACAAAAAACCCAATGCCCGCCCGTACAAAAAAAGGAAGCCAAATTGTAATATGGGGTATTGTTATGACGGAGGGGAAGCCTGAAGCCTTCTTCTTTCTCACTTCATTCGTTCAGCACTTTGAACTTGAAGAGGAATCCTACTCTCTTCGGAATACTCAATACACGACAGTATTTGCAATTGAACTTGAAGAGGTATTCTACTCTCTTCGGAATACTCAATACAGCACGACAGTAATTTGCAAAATAAATGTTGTTAAAATGTACTCTTTACAGAGTGGGGCGAGAAGGAGGAAGTCCTTTTTGTGCTTGCTTCTTCTTCGCACCCAAACCATTATTCTGCGTAGTTAGTATCTATGCTGCTCTCGAATTTGCAATTTAAAGCTCCTTACTTATGTTCTCTCATAGATTTTCTTCCTATTCTTTCTCACCTCTGCTGGTGTTACAAAAGCTCGATTAGCAGCACGGCTTGTTTCTTCTCGCCTTGTGCTTCTTAATTCCTCATCATCTGTACTATGCACTGGGTACTGGTGGTAGAAGACGATGAACGATAATGGGCCGTTAGCAGTCTAGTACTACTACCCTGCTGCTGGAAAAATCTTGTTCTCTGTCCTTACTATGCTGGAGCAAAGAATCATTAGCACTTCAGAGGACATCGATGGTACTAATGAGATCAAAAAAACCAATGCCCGCCCGTTCAAAAAAGGAAGCCAAATTGTAATAATGACGGAGGGGAAGCTGGAGCCTTCTTCTTTCTCACTTCATTTAGCACCTTGAACTTGAGAGGTATCCTACTCTCTTCGGAATACTCAATACACGACAGTAATTTGGAAATTTGTAGAAGAGGAAGCCCGCCGATACATGAAGGGAAGACCAACGGTGGTCGGTATTTGTTGTAAAAAGAAGCCTGTTGACAGCTTTCATTCAGCAGCTGCGCGTATCATCAAACGTAAACAGAAACGAACTTGGGAAACTATGAAAAATATACCCCTAATATTTTGTGTTTTCGTAATAACACTACAATGTAGTAAGTCCGTCGTGGAGAGATTCATCTTTCCGCCTGCTGTTATTAGACTTCGACCTAGTATTGACTCTCTGTTCTATTTCTTCCAATACTCATGTGATGTTTTCGGTTCCATTCTTCAACTATTTCCTTGCTTTAAGAGTAATACATGTATGCGACATGAAAAATCTGGTCACCCTGAATTTATCCAAGCTTCTCTTGAAAACATAGTATCAAACGCCCCTCCTCTACTGTATAAGAAAGGGCGTGATGACACAAAGACTACCGTTTTCAACAATTCTATGCCAGCTTTCATGTTACACCGATCTTACGTCTGAGCGCGGCTTCGGCTCCATTGGAAACCAACGCTGCTCAACTTTTCAATCCTTTCTTCTGTGATCGGACTCTTCTTTCCTCTCTTTTTGGCTACGTATTGATATCTCTGGTTCCTCACCCATGTCCCCAGCAGAAGGTTTCTCTTAAATTTTTTGGGTACGTTACAATCGTAGTACTGTTTTTTGTATTCTTTTAATTCCTCAAACCGCATATCCCAAGTAACATTTGCAGCAAACTTGGAAGTAGATTCCCATTCAAAACCGATCGCATTCAATTGTTCCACCATTTCTTCAGTGAGACAACTTGGTTTACCATCTTTGAAACAGCGGTATTGAGTACGGATCCTTGCCACCCACCTCCCTAGAGGCTTATTAGTGGGGTAGACTTTTGGTATCTTGACATGCCCATGTTTTTCTTTGAATGCCAAGACGTCCTTTAGTCTCACTTGGAATTTTGGTAGCGAATTGTTCGATGAAGAGTAATCTGAAAAGTTGATACTATCGAGCTTGTCCATTCGCTCCCTGGTCAAACTGGCCTTCTGGGTAGACATGCTGCTCTTCTCTTTGTCGTTGTCATCATCATCATCATCGTTGTTTGCAGTAATGGCAGGTGTTTCGTCAGGAGCAGTAATCGGTTCAATATGCGCTGGCAGCACTGCAGAGATTGCATCCGCGACAATTGCTTCTGTAACTGCTTCAGCTGTTACTGTAGCATCAAACACTGAAGTCATTTCTGCATCTGTGTATGTAGCCACAGGTCCTTCCGCCATTCCATCATCTGTATCTACGTTTACAGGCGCTTGCACTATTCCTTCGTTTGCCAAGGTCTCTGCTGGGGCGGGTTTGTCATCCTTCGCTTCATCAACATCCACCACTGCTGCCGACGTAGGATTGTAGGCCATTTCAATAACGGCAGTTTCTGTCACTTGCTCAAAGTTATCATATTCCACGCGTTGCTTTCTCATCCATTTCTTCAAATCTTCTTCCTTCACATCAAAATCCCCAGTTTCCAAATAATGCGCTTTCAATCTTTCAAAGTTTTCATTCCAGCCATGCTCAAATTTGTCTGGAAAGAGCGTAAAGAACGAGATGGAATTCAGTTGAGCCATTCTTTCCTCGGACATGGTCGTTTTCAGGCCTGATTCCCAGTTCTTTGCATTTCGTTTTTGCTCTGAAACCCACCTGGCAAGCCTGGAATCGTGAGCTCTGAGATTTGCAAGTGTTGGCGGAGTGGAAGAAGCCGTCAATTGCGCAAATGACGCCTCTGCCTTTTCTTTTTCTGTAGCAGTAGAACCGCACATGGGAACCAATAGTACTTGTTCTGGAGCTGGAGCTGGAGCTGGAATTGGGACCAGGGTAATAGTAGCAACAGCGGGAGATGTCGCTGCATCGGAGGCTTCACCTTCCTTGCCATCGTCTGGCTGCACCTGTTCGGCCAACTGTTGCATGGTGTGAGCTGTGACAATTTCCTTTAATGCAAAGAAGTACCTATCCCATAATTTCTCGAATTGTTCTTTTACTGGAGTGCGTCGTGTATAATCGGGCATTTGAAATTGCTGATCATTGAGAGGTTCATTAGCATTAGCATTAGCATTAGCATTAGCATTAGCATTAGTAGTAGTAGTATTTAGAGCAGGCATTTCCTCGTCAAGATCATTTGCTGTCTGGACCTCTTCGATGGTTTCTGTAACACAAACTTCTGATGGTTTCTCTGCCTCCACTACATGGTCAGGTTGTCGAGGAACAGATGCGGGGTCTTCAGCAATGCTGCTGTTGTTGTTATCGGTACTCATGTTCTTAGACGTTGACAACAAGTAGTTCTATGATTGTTCTGGTGCTATCCTGGCTGTGATGCCTACCAGGTTGAATTTGAATGGCGGAAAAGGTATCTGGTAACCAGCCATTCTAGCCTTTTTCATCAGTCTTTTTAACGGTTGTAGAAAGTGGAACAATGTTCATTTACAATGTACTACCGGTACCCGCATTGATGGGAATCAATCCTAATTCTTTCTCCGACCTCATTTTATCCTACGTGGATCGTACTCTTGGAAGATTAAATATATTTCCTTTTTTAAAGAGGGCGGAAATCGTCAGGGAAAGGCACTTCCTTATACAATGATGCAAGTACAATTCTAATGCATTTGGTTCTTACCATCTTGTCTCGTTAACCTATGGATAGCTGTCTTAAGCGTCTCTATTTCTTTCATCTGCTTCTTACAAATTTCCTTGAGACGATGGTCTTCCTCATTGTCAACGTCTTGAGTTCCTTCCACTTTGTTTGGCATGTCCTTTCTCTGAGACAGATCGAATGCTCTCTGGCTCAATTCTGCAATCGATGTCAGAAACTGCGTATTTGCGCTTGTTTCGTCTTTAAGTTTCGTCTTTAAAGACGTGATCTCACCTTCTGCTTTTGCAACTTCGTTGTCATGTTGCTTCGATACCTTGAGTAATTCCTCACTCCGACCGCTTTCCACAGTTTCTAAACTTGCATCGGTGATTGCATCAAACGCTTTTAAGTCTACAAGCTGCCCAAATTTAAGCATCTGGATTTCATTGCAATGTTCTTCTAATTGCTTGATAGAGTTTGTTGTCTCTCGCTGTTTCGATTTCAGCTGCTTTTTATCGGATCGGAGTTCTTTGAAAGTGGCCTTGTCTTCGTCAATCTTTTCACGCAGTTCACGAGCCCGCAAGTAGAGCTTCCGCAGATTCCCACTACAGAAAATGACATCAGTTTCTTCGCCATCTTTGCATTCACTGTTATTACTCCTATACAGGTACAATTGCTTTGAGTTCATCGGAATAAAAGTGTTTATTTCATCGAGCGCCTTTTGCTTCCTATCGTGAAATGCTTGAATTTGACTTTCGACACTGTCAATTTCCCTCTGTGCCTGTTTCTCTTTGGCACATAATTGCTCATAATTACGCTTCGTAATACCCATTTCCCGCTGGAAGGATCTAAGTTCGTCTTCGAGTGAATTCGTTTTATCTCGCATTTGTAGAACTGCTTCGTAGAGGTCTTGAGGACATCCGTCAGGGCAGGAGTCTCCTTCGTCAACGCTTTCCCAATCAGAGTCCTCATCATCCTCGTCATCTGAGTAACAATTATTATTCTGAACTTTCTTCGTGTATATCCTTTCAAGATTTTCACGATAGTGTTGATGATCTGGATCCTGTACCAGTCTTTGATACTCTTTGTCAATGCTCTTTCCCCGTTCTAGCCAGAGATCGAGTTGCGCTATCTTCTCCTCGAGCTTTCCCTTCTGACTTCGCAATATGTTGTCAATCTATTTTTCAGGATGGAACATTCAAATTTGAAAGAGTGAGAATACATCGGATCACTGCCAATCTCAAATAGATTGTGTCAGAAACTAACATTATGCTCACCTCTCTCTTCTTCGCATTGCAAAGGCTGCGCTTCGAAACTAGCTTGATTCCTTCCTTTTCAACGGAAGCCAGGACCTTTAGTTCTTCTAGCATAAGGGTTTGGCAATATTCCCCACGTTTCAGCTTGATTCCTAGTTCCATTCGTCTTATTATTAGCTGGTGTAAAGTTTGATCAAATTCTTGAGACTCTTTTAAGACATTCGAAAGGATTTCCGACATCTCGTGCCTCAATAGAACCTCCTGTTCGTACCTTTCCTCTCGTTCAACGGCTGAGCGAGGTGAAGAATTATTTTGTCCCCCGGGGGGTTGATGCCGAGAAAGGATCTTCGGTAGAATTTCAATTGAAGTACCTTGTTGCAGCAAGTTTAATGGTCCTTCTGGGTTGTTCCTTTGTGGATCGCACCTGTCTTCGTCATCACTAGGAGACCACAGAGAAGCCTTATCCCTTGGTTCCTGAAGAATTTCTGAAATCTCCACGATTCTATTATTTCTTGTTTCGATTGCCTTGGCGAGCTTGGATCTTTCGCTTTTGAGGGCCGAAACCTCCTTATTAAATACGGTTTTGATTTCGTGCATGGAATCCTCACATGTTATCAGATCAAGCAATTTAGACTTTGTGTCCACCGCTTGTTTTTCCACCGGGACCGAATAATTACTTGAAGATTTCAGTTTCCAATAGCCAAAGTTGTGTTCTAAATGCTCTATTGCCTCCACATCGCGAGGATCATCTTTATCAGTGTGCCCGGTCGCAATCTTGGACTCGATATCTACTCTTCTTTTCACACGAAGAATCTTATATTTGCCAAAGCAGCTAATAGGTGAGTCAAATAATATTTTGAAGAATGATCCCAACCAAGAACTGCGCTTACCTTTCGAGAGAAATTGCTGTTTACCTGAGTGCATCCGTCTTGAGCACTTTCCTCTTGCTCATCCAAAGAATGCTCCCTTTGTGCCACTTCGCAGTCCTCCACGATACAATCCTGCTTCGAATCCTCTTTATTAGGACCATCGTTTTTTTCATTCAAAAACTGTGTGCGCAAGTCCAACATGGAAGGCTTTATAACCGGAAACGTTCTCACTATACTATCGACCTTTAGTCCCTTTACAAATAATTTGTCACATGGCCTCACAAAGGTGTCTTGTAGTAATGAGAGCCTTCTTCGTATCTCAGCATCTTTCTCTCCTTGAACACGTTCAATTTCTTGCACACCCTTTCGAAATTCGTCCATATGAAATTCTTCGAAAATATAATCAACACTCTCAAGGCCCTCACTAGGTAATCTAACTTCTATCGGAAGCGCATTGTTAAGCAAACAAATGCTTTGGTATTCGTGGCGAGATTCCTGCATGGCTGCATTTATTTCTTCATGATGGGGCATTTTCGGTTTCCTTAGAGAATTCTTGACTTTGTACGGTCACAAAAAAAGGAAAAAATAGATTAGTGATTGGAATAATTGAGAAAGGCCTTTGGAAAAGTCAAAGAAGAAGGCAGTGGTTTACTTCCTACTTGAACTTTGGCAATATTGTCAAAATTACTACTTATTCGTTTAATTTCTGAGTTTATACCCTCAAAGCAGTTGGAAAGAATGGTGCTGACGAAGGTTGAACGGGCGAAGGCCAAACTGGGTTACACTTGAACTTCGTACCATCTCAAGAAGTTGTGGTAAGAGGCGGCCATGCAAGCTTGCACTTCAATAGTCAACACCTGCTAGCATTTGAGCCAACCTTGTCTACACACCAGATCCTCCCCCAGCTAGCATTCCACAATTAAACGCACCTCCCGCCGGTTCTTAGATTAACTAGTTCTCTACTCAACGCTAATTTTCAACACAAACTAGTCTAAACATGTCAAACTACGAAGACCATTCTGATGTTATAGATTGGGACGAGGCGATGGAACAAGTTGGCGGAGACGAAGATTTTTTACATGAACTGTTAGGGGATCTGCAAGAAGAGCTCAATACTCAACTTCGGAAAATTCAGGTGGCTATGGTAAGTGCTCGCAAAAAGCTGCTCTTTCCTTTTTTGATTATTTACAGTACATCGGAGCGGCGTCCGGCGGTTGCATGTGTAGCCTGCTGCAGTTCTTTGGCTTTACGTCCGTGCATAAATTGTTACCTCTGAATTTAACTAATTTTTTTACTCTCTGTTCTCGATGTTGTTCAGGATCCCGTCTTACTTTTGAATATTAGAAGCGCAGCTCATGTTGTCAAAGGTGCTGCGGCAAATCTCATGTGCGAACCACTTAGATTAGCAGCTTACGATCTAGAAATAGTGGCAAAAAATGCGCCGCCGGATGAAGTTCCTACGCATGCAATAAAGCATGATCTCCAAGCAGCGTTTGAAGGACTAAAAGAAGCAGGAAGTCGTTATAATAATTATGTGAACGGAATAGACCCTTAAGGTGGAAGCTTTCGACGGAAAAACAGAAAACATCGCCTGTTGCAGCAGAACATGGTGGTGAGCGTGACCATAAGTAACCTTAATTATCTTGATGCAAAAACAGAAGATTTTTCGACCCTGGAATAGTTCCTTTTCCCCGCTTCTTCATATTTCTTTTTTTGATGAATACTGTACAGTGTTGGTAGCTGATCTGCCATCGTCACAATCAACAAGCACAACTTAAATTACAATCGGTCGGTGCTACACGCACAAGTACACGTACTTTCGGATTGAAGATGATGTATGATTATTTATCTGTATTTGCACATACTTTCTTTTATTCTTTGCAAGAACAAGACCTCAATCTCGGCCAGATTCACCAACCTTCAAAATAAATGATACGCGGTATTTTAGTACAAGATACTCCCTCAAACATCCAAAAAGTAAGCAACCAAATCCCTTGCGCTTACAATCCCTATTACCCTCTCGTCTTTGTCAATAACTACCAAGCGGTTAAACTTCCACTGTGCAAAATACTCAAAAATACTTTGCAATGTATGCCGGATCGTACAAGAGTGCAATGCATCGGGAGTCGTAACATCCTTTCTCTGTTGACTGATAACAGCCTCAAGTGTCAAATCTAAATTCGATAAAGCATCTTCTGCATCTGTTGCAGTTGCGAGAAAGGTGATATCTGATCGGGAGTATACCGCCTTGACTTTGTTTTCATCGTCTACTACAGGGACTGCAGAGAGGCCGTGAATATGAAGGGTATGGAGTGCTTCCGCCAAAGTTTGTGTATGATGGCAAGTGATCACATTTTCGTGATAGGTTCCAATTCCAAGGTCGTACACAGTATCATCAAAGAGCCGGCGTTGTTCCCGGAAATGGGTGACTAGATGCTCTAGTATAGTGGTGTAAGTAATTGTAGCGAGCACACGCATGTCGTCTGGAATGAGAACAGGAAGGAAGTCAAGAGACTGTTGATGCAATAGTTTACAAGCATGTTTCAGAGTGGTATTAGCGTCGGAAGAAAGAAATGCATTGTGATGATTAATGGATGATGGATTAATGTTGTTGGACTTGGGATCTGCCCCACGTCTAGGTGTGTGGCGAAGAAGCACTGTCGATAGTATTTGAGAATCAGATAAGATATCTGCAATACTCCGAGTAGCTAGTGTAGAAACATCAGCCCCGGTCCTTCGATACCAGCGCAGGACATCGATGAAATCTGTCACTGTGAGTAATCCTACAAATTGAGAAATAGAAGGATCCCAGAGTGGAGCTGCTTGCATGTCTTAATGAAGATGAAATAACATAAATGAGGGCGCGTAAGTGGTTTTGAAATTTCACAAGTAACCGCGTAGAAACTATACGGAGATTCCACGTAGAAACGCCATCAAGTTCAAGTTTGTTTGAAATGCCTTACCATGCTCCACCAAGGCATAGAATGCTAACTGGATTGGAATCCTCGTGTCAAAAACAACACATTTGCCACTGGTTCGAATTACAGAGAAGCAATTATGCGAATCTAGAAACGAAGATATGGCATCACGGCCGGTTTTACGGACAACTTCACGTTCGTGTAGGAGGCCCCCGGCATTTCCGTCTCTGTGAACCATGCCACCTCCTCCACCTGGTGTCATATTCCCAAAATTGTGATCCATCTGATAGCTTAGTTTGTTTCACTCAGTCAGTCTGTGTGCGTGTGCGTGATGTGAAGTGCACGACGTTTGTTGTCAGTGAAGTGGGATACCTTCAGGGGGGATGTGTGACTGTCCAGGAAGTTTGTCCAGATGCTCCCCGCTCCGTTACCGTATATTTAACGTTAAAATAATATTCCTCAATTCTTCAGGGATACGGGGCTGCCCCGTTCTCAATCAATCCGAATAATGATGTGACATACAGGAGAATTTGAAATTGAGCATGCTGCTGTGGAGCGATTTCATTACTCCGCCAGTTCACATGGCGGTCGATGTTTTTGAATTGGTTTCTGTCATTGTTTTTGAATTGGTTTCTGTCATTGTTTTTATAAATGGTAAGTGTTTCTTAGTTCGCGATTCGTCCTTTAAACGCCTTTCAGTATTCCGTACTACTACGTATCTACTGTTTTCTTTGTGGTACGAGTATTAAAAATAGCAATAATATACCACGGTACACAACTAAATAACTTTTCAATGAACCCTTCTAATCATAATTAACTAAAATGTCACAGCCGAACCTCCATTCACTGCAACACTAAGCTCTCCTGAAGCAGATAACTCTATTGTGACCTCAATTTCTTTGGCTCCGTTGTCACCAACTCCTTCCATTCGTCCAATGACTTTCTCGCCATCATTGATCTGTACAATGTCCAATGAGTTAGCCGAACATCCTGTTACGTCCACAATTTTTGTCACTAGGGCAGGAAGAGGCGTTCCCTTTTCAATAAGCACAATGGCTGCTGGATCGCTCTCCACTAGACTCAATCCAATTCCGATAGGGGAAAGATGTACTTCTTCATCCACTAAGTTGCATTCCTCCGCTTCACAATCATTTTCTTCTTCTTCCATCAAATAATCGCTAGAGAGATATTTTGATCCGTAGAGGGCGCATCCCATGGCCGCGGCCTCCTCTGGTGGTACGTCGTTTGCATTCTCTCCTCTTCCTACCTGTTCTTTAGGAAACAGGCGATTCATCATCTTTTCAACACACTTCATTCTCATAATACTTCCAGCTCCAATCACCACATCAAATGCTTCATCACTTCCCTGAATATCCTTTAGCTTCCCCTCCGCACTTCTCAATATGTTTCCCATGAGCATCTCGAACCTTGCCAACATAACATCTACATGACAATCCATTCCCTCGAAAAGTCCATCGATCGTAATTGTTACCTTGGGACTGTACCCAAATGACCTCAAGGCGTCCTCCGCTGCAACTAGCAACTTCGCCCTTGACTTTTTATTACTGAGAACTTCGCCTGGTGGAACACCACGATTCTTCCTTTCAAATAATTCAGCAATATGTTTGACGAGAAGCAATACAATATTGTTCCCAGAAAGGGATGATTCTGATTTGTGCTGTTGGATCTGCGCCATCCCTGCTGTAATGGACAAATGACTCAATGCCAATGCAGAGGCGCCCCAATCTACCACCAAAACATTGCGCTTCGATCCGTGTTCAAAAAGTTTGTGTGCATGAGCGATTGCAACCGGATGGGTGATGATGGAAATAATACGTTTTTCCTGGTAGATTTGTTTCTTTTCGGCTTTTTTGTACCCTTCTTGATCAATGCTCTTTAAAATTCCCTGTTGGATCGCAGAGGATAGATTTGACAGGGAAGAAGAACCGCTTTCATCGGGGGAAGTGCAGAACACAAAACGCAGACTCTGTGGATTGGTATGTGTTACATGGGAGGTGAGATTCGTCATATGCTGAAAGAATGATGCACATGCTGCTTTGGTATCTAGGGCATCTGTCTGTTCGTCTTCATTCTCCTCTTCTTGTATTTGGACCATGTTGAGAATGGTATGTGGAGCAATGGGTTTCTTCTCTCGTTCCAGAGATTTTCTGGCTGCATCTCCGTATAGATAATGAATCTCCTTCGTTTTAGAGGAATCGTTCTTCTTTTTCTTCTTATCATCCCAGTACTGATCATTCATGGGATCAGATTCCAAGTCAGGTTCTGGGGTGGAGATTGCTAAGGAATAGCGCTGGCCAATTTCATTAGGGACAACGCTTAACGGTTGAGATGAGTTCTGCTGTGAAATAAAGAGGCGAACATTTTGGGAGCCAACGTCTAAGCCGACTGAGATGAATTTAGGTTGGTTGGAATCAGACATTCTTTCTTTTGGCGATTGGCTGCAATGTATGTTATATCGGTTGTAACTACTGATCAATGATGCTGATCAATGGTCAATGAGCTCAATGGGGAACAAGGAGAGGAACGTTTTAGGAAGTTTCTATTTGTTTAGGTTTATTTTTAGTTTTTAGTGAATGCCATCATTGGATGGCGTTACCTTCGTAAAGGTTTTATTCTTCCTTGTGTACACATTTGACTTCTATTTTCCATCCAACTCCCGCGCTTTCTGATTTTTGGTTTTGGTGTTAGTTGTGTTTTCGCCAAACCCGGAGTCCGAGAAAGCTAGACAGACCCGATCCGACATGGTCTGTGGAGAAAATAGATGTGTTGAATAATGAGGTCAACACTACTGTCAAAACACGCGAACTGTCAACTGCTAACTGCTTGAATGCCGAAGTTCAAAGTACTGCGCACATCCAAGAATTGCTACACGTCGTATCTTACCCAACAAGTTATTATTCCCAGCAATCAATAGAAAACATGACGAGTGTCTCTCAATTGCCGCCTCGGCTTAGGTCTACTGCAAAATATTCTCAATTCAACCCATCAGCACTCGCAACCTCACAGGCGCACAGCCAATCTGTGTCTTCCTCACCCTTGACATCCTCCAAATCCATTGCCGCCATTTCCTCCAAGAACAATGCAGCCATTATATTATTTGGTCTAAATCAACCCTATGAACCTCTGTTGGTATATCACTCAACTCATAATCAATCTCAAACATCCAATCTCCAATTTTCTTTGGATTCCAGGATGTTGGCTGCTAGCTATGATTCCAGCGTATTAGTCTATGATTGCACAGGGGAAGCACTTCAACCCCTGGTGACGAGGATTTCAAGCGGTAGTTCTCGAAAACATATCTGCAGTCTTGAATGGAGAGGCTTGGATTCACATTCACATTCGTGCAGTGGTTATGGTCATGAGCTGGTGACTTGTACAGAAGATGTCATCGCTCAATGGGATCTGAGGGCGAGCAAGAAGCCATCTTCGACATATCATGGGAAAGGCCTCGTTTCCGTAAGTTGTGATCAGCATGAAATTGCATCCATTTCATCGGAGGGTATCGTTGCTATTTATGATGTGAGAAAGAATATTGTAATCGATTCTACAGGGGGTTCTTTGAGCAATTATAGAGCTCACGAGATTGGGGTAGGCATCGAAAGGTTGGGCAGCCATTGGATCACCTGGGGTATTGAAGATACAGATGAGACCATGTTCAAGATTTGGAGCAAGAAAGATTCTGTAAAGGATAGTTCGGTGGACAACTATTGGTACGTGGACAATGGCTCTGGTAAGGAAAATGCTGTTTCCATGGAAAATACAAGTCTCGAATGTGTCATTGAAACACAGATTGATCAGTTGACAACGGTAAAGGTGTTGTCTCAATCGGGTAACCAGTTTCATTCTCAAGAAGAAGGTTATGCAGAAAATTCATTTGTGACTGTGTCTACTCCATCTTTGGACGCTAATGAAAAACATGCTGGATCTAGTTTGTGGCAGGCAAATTTGTGGGGGCTATCGCCGAAGGCTACAGGAATGACGGGCGTTGAAAATCTAGCCATGTTCCAAGGTGGAGGATCCAGTGATGCCATGCTTTCACAAATGGTCGGACAAGACTATGCAGATGGACATTTGATTGCGGCTGAACTATCGTGTGTGCCTGGTAATTCCGCAGATCAGGATGAGGATAAGAAGACTGAGTTTGAAGAGAACGAATGTGAAGCTCTCCTGTGCTGTTTGACAAGCACCGGTTACT
>Ga0209712_10003308_pt1 | contig 13091 bp, 12 predicted proteins | sample ArcOceMetagenome_FD_187443 | JGI IMG/M metagenome (GOLD analysis project Ga0209712, IMG submission 187443) | Marine eukaryotic phytoplankton communities from Arctic Ocean - Arctic Ocean - Greenland ARC118M Metagenome (SPAdes) (version 2) | ecosystem: Environmental > Aquatic > Marine > Oceanic...
TGACTTCTTCACCTGTAGCAGCCTTTACTAGCGGGGGACCGGCTAAAAAAATCGTGCCTTGTTGTTTCACAATAATTGATTCATCTGCCATCGCTGGCACATAGGCGCCGCCAGCAGTGCAAGAGCCCATAACAACCGCAATTTGAGGAATGCCCTGAGCAGACATCGTGGCTTGGTTATAAAATATACGTCCAAAGTGTAGTTTATCTGGAAATACTTCATCTTGTTGTGGCAAGTTTGCACCACCTGAATCTACCAAATAAATGCAGGGTAGGTTATTTTGCAAAGCGATGTCTTGTGCCCGCAAGTGTTTTTTTACAGTTAATGGAAAGTAGGTGCCGCCCTTTACGGTGGCATCATTAGCGATAATCATACAATAACGACTATTAACTAGGCCCACGCCGCAAATGATGCCTGCACTAGGTACAGCTGCGTCATAAACGCAGTGGGCCGCCAGTTGACCTATTTCTAAAAAGGGAGAACCTTGATCTAGTAGTGCATCTATGCGGTCGCGCGGTAACATCTTTCCACGGCTCAAATGCTTGGCTTGATATGCCTCACCGCCGCCTAATGTTAGCTTTGCAACCTGCTGCTGTAAGTCATCAACCAATAGCTGCATGGCAGCAGCCTTAGCTTTAAACTCATCACTTTGGGGGTTAATGCTGCTGGATAAAGTAGCCATGTTAGTTTGACTCGTTAAATAATTCGCGGCCAATTAACATGCGGCGAATTTCTGATGTGCCAGCACCAATTTCATAAAGTTTGGCATCACGCAATAGCCTACCAGTGGGGCATTGACTGGTGTAGCCAGTGCCTCCTAATAGTTGGATAGCATCCAGTGCCATTTTTGTGGCTAACTCAGCAGAGTATAAAATTGCGCCAGCTGAATCTTTGCGGGTGGTTTCGCCGCGGTCGCACGATTTTGCCACATTATAAACGTAAGACTTAGCAGCGTTCATTTGGGTGTACATGTCAGCAAGCTTGCCTTGTACTAGCTGAAACTCACCAATAGCTTGGCCAAACTGTTTGCGCTCATGCACGTAGGGCACTACCAAGTCCATACAGGCCTGCATAATGCCTAATGGCCCACCGGAAAGTACAACGCGCTCATAATCAAGGCCGCTCATTAGTACACAGACGCCGCCGTTTAGTTTGCCAAGAATGTTTTCTACCGGTACTTCACAATCGATAAATACTAATTCGCAAGTATTGGATCCCCTCATGCCAAGCTTGTCTAACTTTGGCGAGCGACTAAAGCCTGCATAATCTCGTTCTACAATAAATGCGGTAATGCCTTTGGCCCCTGCATTTATATCTGTTTTTGCGTAGATCACGTAGGTGTTGGCATCTGGGCCGTTGGTGATCCACATTTTGTTACCATTAAGTACGTATTTATCGCCTTTTAACTCAGCCTTAAGCTGCATGCTTACCACATCAGAGCCAGCGCCTGGCTCGCTCATAGCAAGAGCACCGATATGATCGCCACTAATTAGTTTGGGTAAATATGTAGTTTTTTGTTGGTCTGTGCCATGGCGATGAATTTGGTTTACACAAAGGTTAGAGTGCGCACCATAACTTAAGCCAATGCTTGCTGAAGCCCTGCTAATTTCTTCCATGGCTATACTGTGGGCTAGGTAACCCATACCTGCACCACCGTATTTTTCATCGCAGGTAATCCCTAACAAGCCCATGTCGCCCATTTTTTTCCATAGTTTATTAGGGAACTCGTTATCTTGATCTGTAGACTCAGCTAAAGGAGCAATTTCATTAGCAGCAAATTGATTTACGTGATCACGTAAAATGTCATTGGTTTCACCTAGGTCGAAATTAAGGCTGGTATAAGTGCTTATCATGCTTGAGTCTCCAGAGGGTTATTGCTAGACAGTGCATTAGTGCAACGCAATTGTGCTGCACTAAGTTCATCGTGTAGGGCTTTAATGTCTTCCATTTGTTGTTGTAATGCTAATTTTCTAATTTTTATTTTTTCAATAAAAACAAGTAGTTGCTGATCATTGTTAGTAGATGATGAATCGTAGAGATCTAGGATCTGGCTAATTTCAGCCAGAGTAAGCCCTAGACGCTTACCTCGTAGTATGAGCTTTAACCATGTTCTGTCGTGGGTAGAATAAATTCTCTTTTGGCCTTCACGCTTTGGTGATAGCAGGCCTTGGTCTTCGTAGAAGCGTATGCTGCGAGTTGTAATAATAAACTCTTTCGACAATTCGCTAATTGTGTATTTAGTGGGTGACATGGATAATGCTCCCTAGTTATTAATATATCTGTGTTTATTTTGGTTGACGTTAACGTAAAGGTCAAGCAAAATGTTTATTCTATTCATTCGCTTTTATTGGAGCCCTAAAAATGAGTCAAGATGTCTATATCCTCGGCGGCAGCCGCACGCCAATGGGAGGCCTTGATGGCAGCCTTGCACCTCAAACCGCGTCACAACTAGGCTCAGTGGCTATTAAAGGTGCTTTAATTCGGGCAATTATAGCCCCAGAACAGGTAAACGAAGTATATATGGGCTGCGTGCTGGCAGCAGGGCAAGGTCAAGCACCAGCTCGTCAAGCGGCTTTAGGAGCAGGGCTTCCAAAAAACACACCATGCACTACGGTCAATAAAATGTGTGGCTCTGGCATGCAAACCACTATTATGGGTTTTAATGCAATAAAGGCAGGCTCTGCAGACATTATGGTATGCGGTGGCATGGAGAGCATGACCAACGCCCCATATTTATTGCCTAAAGTACGCCAAGGTTTGCGTATGGGCCACGGGCAAATGTTGGATCATATGTTTCTTGATGGCTTAGAAGACGCCTATGAAGGTGGCCTGATGGGCAGCTTTGCTCAAAAGACAGCCGATGACTTTGGTTTAACCCGTGAAGCAATGGATGATTTTGCCATTCACTCGTTGTCCAAGGCTAACGCAGCGATAAAAAGTGGCTTATTAGAAAGCGAAATTGAAGCGGTAGTCATCACCAACAGAAAGGGCACCACTACCGTTGCCGTCGATGAACAGCCAGGTCAAGCTCGCATCGACAAAATCCCACAGTTACGAGCGGCCTTTAAGAAAGACGGTACGATTACTGCAGCTAATGCCAGCTCAATTTCTGATGGTGCGTCCGCATTGGTGCTTGCTAGTGCAGATTTTGTTAATCAAAACAATGTAAACCCTATGGCTCGTATATTGGGTGTGCAAAGTTTTGCCCGTGAACCTAGTGAGTTTACCATTGCGCCTATCGGTGCTATTGAAGGGTTGTTGAAGAAGCTAGATTGGCAACCTGAAGATGTAGATTTGTTTGAAATCAACGAAGCCTTTGCCATGGTTACCATGCTAGCCACTCAAGAGCTTGGATTAGATGCTAGTAAAGTGAATATCTACGGCGGTGCTTGTGCACAAGGGCATCCTATTGGATCTACGGGTTCTCGCATTATTGTTACCCTCATGACAGCACTCAAAAATAAAGGTCTAAAGCGAGGCATTGCAGCGCTGTGTATTGGTGGTGGTGAAGCTACTGCTGTGGCGATAGAGTTGGTTTAATACAGCCCATAGTTAAATAGGAATAAATATGAATTTTGACTTAAATGAAGATCAAATTGCTTATGTAGATTTAGCTGAGCAGTTTAGTGCTAAAGAGCTAGCCCCGCATGCAGCTTTGTGGGATGCAGAAGCCATTTTTCCTAAAGCTACCATTAAAAAAGCAGGAGAATTGGGTTTTTGCGGTTTATACAGTGACCCAGAAATGGGTGGGTTAGGTTTGTCTCGGCTGGACTCTGCACTCATTTTTGAACAGTTAGCTATGGGCTGCACTACAACTACAGCCATGCTTACCATACATAACATGGCCGCATGGATGGTGTCAGTCAATGCTACCTCGGCTGCTAAAGCGCACTACGGTGAAAAACTCACAAGTGGTAAGTGGCTAGCGTCTTATTGCCTCACAGAAGCTAATGCAGGTTCTGATGCGGCTTCGTTAACGACTAAGGCTGTAAAAACGGGTAATGAGTATGTGATCACCGGTAGTAAAATCTTTATTTCTGGCGCTGGTGAAACTGAGGTATTAGTTGTAATGGCCCGCACCGGAGAGCCTGGAGCAAAAGGTATTTCCGCGTTTATTGTGGATTCAGACAGTGCAGGTATTAGCTTTGGACGCAAAGAAGAGAAGATGGGGTGGAATGCTCAACCCACAAGAATGGTAAATTTTGATCAGGTGCGTGTACCTGCTACAAACCTACTTGGCAAAGAGGGTGATGGCTTTACTCTGGCTATGAAAGGTTTAGATGGCGGTCGTATTAACATAGCAACGGTTGGCGTGGGTACGGCACAGCAAGCTTTGAATGAGGCTTTGGCCTTTGTAAATGAAAGAAAACAGTTTGGTAAGCCGATTGCTGCTTTTCAAGGGATTCAATTTAAGCTTGCTGACATGAATACGAATCTAGTTGCGGCACGTCAAATGGTGCGCTTAGCAGCTTTTAAATTGGATAATAAACACCCAGATGCTACCACCTATTGCGCTATGGCCAAACGTTTTGCAACAGATATTGGTTATCAGGTGTGTGATGAAGCGTTGCAGTGCTTTGGCGGCAGCGGTTACATTAAAGAATATCCTATGGAGCGGCATGTGCGAGATAGCCGTGTGCATCGTATTTTGGAAGGTACCAATGAGATAATGCGGGTGATTATCGCTAGGCGTATTTTACTTAAAGATTCACAGGCCATTTTATAACAGCTGTCTTAGCTATTTAATTACCAATGGATTCAATCATGAATAAACTAATACCTTTTGCCATTGAAGGGCACGTAGCCGTGATCACAATGACCAATCCACCAGCAAATACTTGGACCCGCCAAAGTTTAGACGCCTTGGCGCAGCTGATACAAGCATTTAATGCTGACAAAAACATCTACAGCTTAGTCATCACAGGCGATGGAGAGAAGTTTTTTAGTGCAGGTGCAGACCTTAAGTTATTTGCCGACGGTAATAAACAAACTGCAGCAGATCTGTCCACCGCATTTGGCCGAGCCTTTGAAGTATTAAGCCAATTTAGAGGCTTAAGTATTGCCGCCATAAATGGCTATGCCATGGGTGGTGGTTTGGAAGTAGCGCTGGCTTGTGATTTACGCATCGCTGAAGGTCAGGCTCAAATGGCTATGCCAGAGGCCGCTGTGGGACTATTGCCCTGTGCTGGTGGTACTCAAAATTTAGCTTGGTTGGTGGGTGAAGGCTGGGCGAAACGAATGATTCTTTGTGGTGAGCGGGTTTCTGCACAACAAGCGCTAACTATTGGTTTAGTGGAAGCCGAAGTGGAACAGGGTCAAGCCTTAGAGAAGGCCATGGAATGGGCCAGAAATTCTGAAAGACAAAGCCCTACTAGTATTGCTGCATGTAAACGCTTAATTCAAAGTGCGCGTAAAGAACCTATGTTTGCAGGGATGGGTTATGAGCGAGATGAGTTTATAAACTTGTTTAACACTAATGATCAAAAAGAAGGTGTGCAAGCATTTTTAGAAAAGCGCAAACCAAAATGGACTAATTCATAATGGTCACACAATTAAGTCAAGGGCCGCTATTGGTGCAGGCTCACGCTACAAATGCTGGTCAGCAGGTGGTAGAAGTCATACTTAACGCGCCTGAGGCTCTTAACGCCTTAAATGGTGACATGGTAGACCTATTATTGCTACACGTACCTTTATGGGAAGCTGATGAAAGTGTGATTGCTATCATCATGCGAGGCTCTGGTACTAAAGCTTTTTGTGCAGGTGGCGATATACGCCAGCTATATCATGAAATGGTTAAAGGTAGCCAAGACGTTGGTGAAATATTCTTTAATCACGAATATGAAATGGATTTAATGCTACACAAACTCACTACACCATTATTGGTTTGGGGCAGTGGTTATGTGATCGGCGGTGGTATGGGTCTGTTGCAAGGAGCGGCTTTACGCATTGGCACTCACTCTAGCCGCTTAGCGATGCCAGAGGTGACTATTGGTTTGTTTCCTGACGTAGGCGCTAGCTATTTTTTACGTCAAGTACCAGACAATTTAGGGCTATTTATGGGCTTAACAGGCGCTATGTTAAATGGCACAGATGCTCGTCAGGTGGGGTTATTAGACGGGTTGTTAGATGATGACCATTTCTCAAATATAATGATATCTCTTACCACTATGCCTAGGCAGTCTAATGCAGACACCCTAAGCCAGCTTACACTTTTGATTGCTGATCTGGAAGCTAAGGTAAGTGAGAAAGCCCCAGAATCAAATTTAGCAGCTCATCGTAACAATATTATAACTGCGCTTAGTGAAAAGAGCCTTGCTGCAATAGTTGCTAGTTTAACGAGTCTCAAAGGCCAAGATAAGTGGTTAGATAAGGCCTTACAGACTATGGAGAATGGCTCGCCTACTAGTTTGCATTTATTCTATTATGCCTTTGGTCAAAACTTTACCAATGTTGCAGACGCATTGCTGCATGAATACGTCGTAGGTGTTAACGCTGCACGTTTAGGGGAGTTTCAAGAAGGTGTAAGGGCATTACTTATAGATAAGGACCGCAATCCAGCGTGGCGTTATGACACCATTGAAAATACGCCAAAGGCTTGGATAGATCAGTTTTTTGTCACCGAAAATGTAGCACAAGCCCACTTTTAACACTATTTAAAAATCTACAGGACAAGACTTATGACAAATATAGCATTTATAGGTTTGGGCAATATGGGTGGCCCTATGGCTGCCAACTTAGTAAAGGCAGGGCATCATGTAGTGGCTTATGATTTGGTGAAAGCTTCATTAGAAGAGTTTGTAAGTATTGGTGGAGTAGCGGCAAATTCTGCAGAACATGCAGTGGAAAATGCTCAGGTAGTCATTAGCATGCTGCCTGCAGGCAAGCACGTAGAGGGGCTTTATTTAGGTGATGAGTTAGGCAAAGGTGGCCTTTTATCATTAATTGCTAAGAGTTCCTTAGTGGTTGATTCTAGTACTATAGATGCTCAAACCTCACGTCGTGTAGGCCTTCAAGCCCAAAAGCTAGGTATAAATTTTGTAGATGCTCCTGTTTCTGGTGGTACAGCAGGCGCTAAAGCCGGCACTTTAAGTTTTATTGTTGGTGGTGAAGTAGCGGCTTTTGAAATTGCACAACCTATACTTGGTTTGATGGGAAAAAATATCTTTCATGCAGGCCCAACTGGTGCTGGGCAAGTAGCCAAAATGTGCAATAACATGCTGTTAAGTGTTTTGATGGCAGGCACCTCAGAAGCTCTACGCATGGGCGTGGAAAACGGCTTAGACGCTAAGGTGTTATCAGATATTATGGTGAAAAGCTCCGGTCGCAATTGGGCGTTAGAAATATACAACCCAGTGCCAGGGGTGATGGAAGGCACGCCAGCAAGTAACGATTACCAAGGTGGTTTTATGGTGGATCTAATGAACAAAGATTTAGGTTTAGCCTTAGACGCCGCCCAAGCGTCAAATTCTGCTGTGCCGTTAGGAATAAAGGCTTCTGAATTATTCAAAGATCATGGCGCACAAGGCTATGGTGGGCTAGATTTTTCTAGCATTTATCAGCACTACGCCAACAAAAAGGTTTGATCATGAATGTTGAAGGAAAGGTATTTGTCATTACAGGTGGTGCACGTGGTTTAGGTTTGGCCATAGCAAAAGCCATTACTGATAAGCAAGGCATGTGTGCCTTGGTGGATCTAGATCAATCCGCGGTAGATGCTGCCGCAATCTCTTGTGGCAATAAAAGTAAGGGTTACGCCTGCAATATTACACAAGAGCCTGAAGTTGAAGCCTTATTTGAGCAAGTGTTAGCAGACTTTGGAAGACTCGATGGTCTAGTGAATAACGCAGGTTTGCTTAGAGACGGCATGTTAATAAAGTTTAAAGATGGCCAAGTGCAAAGTAAAATGAGCCTTAGCCAGTGGCAGAGCGTTATCGACGTTAATCTTACAGGCACCTTTTTGTGTGGCCGTGAAGGTGCCATCAACATGGCAAAGGCGGGTAATGGAGGAGTGATTATAAACATTTCTAGCATTGCAAAGGCGGGTAACATCGGCCAAAGCAACTATGCTGCGACCAAAGCTGGTGTGGCTGCTCTTGTAACCACATGGGCAGGGGAGCTAAAACGTTTTGGTATTCGTGTTGCAGGCATTGCTCCAGGGGTTATTTCTACAGATATGACAGACTCTATGAAGCCAGAAGCACTAGAGCGCATCGAAAAGGTGATTCCTTTAGGACGCCTAGGTGATAGAGAAGAACTCGCAAACGCGGCTATGTTTATTATTGAAAACGAATATATGAATGGCAGGCTCATTGAACTTGACGGAGGCTTACGGTTTTAATGCATTGTTAGGTTTGATCTTGTTTTTTAGATCAGGCCCAACGCTAGGTTTACTTCATGACCTTGATGATATTTTCTAGTTTAATATGCATAAATAGAGTAACGTAAAGGCCATAACTTTGACTATTATATGTGCTTATATATATCTTATAATAATACGTCTTTTATGGTATTTTAAGTACTTATACTATAGCTAAAAGTGATACGCAGCATAGCATGTGCTAATTTTATTCATGATAGGGAAATCACTGCCATTAATGGGCTCTAGGCTCGTTTCTTTTGGTGTTAGCCTTGTGCTGTGCTTATTGCTAAGCCACCGGTTGATTATAGGAATGTTTGAATGTGAATACATTAACTATTGGTGCATTAAAGGTCTTAAGCTGATAGATAATAATTTATTATAAGGCTTAAATTTAAACGACAAAAAGATAACTGTTAAATACGGGATTAAAAGAATGCAGATAAAATCCTTAGCTAACTACGAACAAGAGCTAAAGTGGCTTGCGCTTGTGCTTGGCATTATTAGTACGGTAGCCATTGTGCAGGATTGGTATCCGTTTACTATGTTCATTAGCCTTCCGTTTTGTTTGATTTGGGTATATTGCGCTTGGCTTCATACCGAGCGTCAACTCAAATACATAAACATTATTTTTGCTATTTTGTACATCTACGGAATCATTCGCTATTTGTTAACAACATAATGTTCTAACCCTTTTTTAGTCTTGATATAAAAATGTCGACATTTTATCAAAATGGCGATATATTACTTTCTTGACCAGTGATTAAACACTGGAACCTTTAATATTTGAGACTCTAATCATGGCAACTCGTACTGAATTTTCTTGGCAGGATCCATTCTTCTTAGATCAACAGCTCACCTCAGAAGAGCGAATGATTCGTGATGCTGCGCGAGATTATTGCCAAGATGGACTTGCAAGAAGGGTGCTTAAGGCGAATAGAGAAGAAATTTTTGATCGCGAGATTATGACCGAATTTGGTGCGCTTGGGTTACTAGGGGCGACCATTCCAGAGAAATATGGCTGTGCTGGCGTAAATTACGTAAGCTATGGTTTGGTGGCTAGAGAAGTGGAACGTGTAGATAGTGGTTATCGTTCGGCTATGAGTGTGCAATCATCTTTAGTAATGCATCCGATACATGCATACGGCACAGAAGAGCAGCGCATGAAATACTTGCCTAAACTTGCCACGGGTGAGTGGGTAGGCTGTTTTGGTTTAACTGAGCCTGATTCAGGTTCAGACCCTGCTAGCATGACTACCCGTGCAGTAGCTGTAGAGGGTGGTTTTTGCCTTACGGGTGCTAAAATGTGGATTACCAACTCTCCCATCGCAGATGTAATGGTGGTGTGGGCTAAGCTTGACGGTGTAATCCGTGGATTTGTACTTGAGCGTGGTATGAAAGGTTTAACTACGCCTAAGATAGAGGGTAAGTTTTCTTTACGTGCGTCGGTCACTGGCGAAATTGTCATGGACAACGTATTTGTGCCACAAGAGAACCTGTTTCCTACAATTAAAGGCCTCGCGGGGCCATTTGGGTGCTTAAATAAGGCCCGTTATGGCATTGCTTGGGGTTCACTTGGTGCAGCAGAGTTTTGTTGGCATGCAGCCCGTCAATACACCTTAGACCGATCTCAGTTTGGTCGTCCACTGGCTGCTACTCAGCTGATCCAAAAGAAACTTGCTGATATGCAAACCGAAATTTCTATTGGTTTACAAGGTTGCCTACAAATGGGTCGCTTAATGGATGATGGTAACTGCCCTGTAGAGTTGATCTCGTTAATGAAGCGTAATAACTGTGGTAAGTCTTTGGATGTGGCTCGCCAGTCTCGCGATATGCATGGTGGAAACGGTGTGAGCGATGAGTTTGGTGTGATTCGCCATGTAATGAATTTAGAGGCTGTGAATACTTATGAAGGCACCCATGATGTGCACGCATTGATCTTAGGTCGTGCTCAAACTGGCATTCAAGCGTTTTATTAGGCTTTTAATATGAGTATCACTACACCTTTGCAGGGCATTAAGGTTTTAGATCTTAGTCGTATTTTGGCTGGTCCTTGGGCGGGGCAGATGTTGGCAGATTTGGGCGCTGATGTGGTTAAAGTAGAGCGACCAGGAGTGGGTGATGATACTCGCACCTGGGGGCCTCCCTACATGCCGGCTGCAGTAGGTTTTGAAGCTGAAGAAGCTTATGAAGCAGCATATTTTCAGACAGCAAACCGTGGTAAGCGCTCATTATGTGTTGATATGTCTTCGTCAAGGGGCCAGCTGCTGATTAAACAGTTAGTCACTAAGGCTGATGTTTTAATTGAAAATTTTAAAGTAGGTGGGTTGGCTAAATATGGCTTAGATTTTGATAGCTTAATCGCTATTAACCCACGATTAGTCTATTGCTCTATTACTGGTTTTGGTCAATATGGACCTGATAAAGACCGTGCAGGATATGACTTTATGATTCAAGCCATGGGCGGCTTAATGAGTGTGACAGGTAGTGAAGGCGGTGAGCCTATGAAAGTGGGCGTGGCCGTAGTGGATGTTATGGCAGGCTTATACGCCTCTAACGCGATACAAGGGGCCCTTATTCACCAGTTACGCACCGGTGAAGGCCAGCATATCGATTTAGCTTTGCTTGATGTGCAGGTTGCCACATTAGCTAATCAGGCCATGAACTATATTGCCACCCATGAAAACCCCAAACGATTGGGCAATGCGCATCCAAATATAGTTCCCTATCAAGCCTTTGCCACTTTTGATGGTCATCTTATTTTGGCGGTAGGTAACGATGGTCAATTCCAACGTTTTTGTGAGGTGGCTGGTGATGTGCAGATGGCTAGTAATTCACTTTATACAAGCAATTCGCTAAGAGTTGCTAATCGTTTGACACTGGTGCCAAAAGTGGCGTATTTACTGGAGCAACACACTACACAATGGTGGTTGGATGCACTTAATAAGGTCAGTGTGCCTTGTGGGCCTATTTGTACTTTGGATCAAGTGTTTGAGAACCCACAGATTAAAGCTCGTGGTATGAAGATATCACTTGAACACCAAAAGCTGGGTAGTGTAGAGAGCGTTGCCAACCCCATTAAGCTATCTGCTACTCCGTTGCAATACAAGCAAGCACCACCTATGTTGGGTGAGCATACTCAAGTGGTATTGAGTGATTGGCTGGCCATGGAGCATAGCGAATATAGTGATCTGCTGAGTACCAACATTATAGCCTAGCTATGCCATGCCATCTTATTTAAGTTTCTAAATCACTTACTGTGTAGCAAGGTTGATAGGCTTTGCTGCCAGGTAATTTCATACGATTTTGGGCCACAAAGCTCCTTAATAATACGTCTAGCTTGTCTAGCATTTTTGTCTGGGCTTTAAGTTTATAAGGTCCGTGTAAGCGTATTTGCTCTAGGCCAAAGGTTTTCACATTACCAGCAACAATGCCGCTCATGGCTTTGCGAAGATTGCTAGCCAATGTTGCCGTAGAAAGGCTACTGTCTAAAATTAGATTGGCCATGTTGTCGTGAGTAGGAATAAACGGATGTTGGAAATCATCTTCAATGTGCAATTGCCAATTGTAGTGGTAAGCGTCACCTGTTTTTTGGCGGTGCTCAAGCACATTATTTATTTGGGCTTTACTAGCAATAGCCACAGCACTTGGGTCTTGAATAATAATTTGATACTTAGCTTGTGCTTTTGGCCCAAGAGTAGCGCCAATAAAGGCATCGATCTGGTCAAAGTAAGCTTTTGAACTTGTTGGCCCTGTAAAAATTAAAGGCACTTTAAGTTCAGCGTTATTTGGATGTAATAAAATGCCTAATAAATATAGAATCTCTTCTGCAGTGCCCACACCACCTGGAAATACAATAAATCCATGACCCAGCCTTACAAAAGCTTCAAGACGTTTTTCTATATCTGGCATAATGATTAATTCATTAACCATAGCGTTTGGAGATTCGGCAGCAATAATGCCAGGCTCCGTAATGCCGATATATCTGTAATCATAACAACGCTGTTTAGCATGAGCTATGTGAGCGCCTTTCATGGGGCCCTTCATGGCGCCTGGACCACAGCCTGTGCATATATCATAGCCTCTTAAACCTAATTCATAACCTACTTTTTTGGTGTAGTCGTATTCAATATCATTAATTGAATGTCCACCCCAGCAAACGACAATATTAGGTTTACGCCTTGGGGCTAGAGCTTGGGCATGACGCAGTATTTGAAATACTAGATCAGTTAGCTGTGTGCCAGTACGCTCCTTTTCGCTGTTAAGAAGGTTGTTGTTGATGTAGATGATGTCTCGTAAGACTGAATATAGATTTTCTTTAATGCCTAAGATAACCTCTCCATCCACAAAAGCACTTTTAGGTGCATTATTAAGCTGCAGTAATACGCCTCGTGTTTGTGGCACTATTTCTACATCAAAACGTTCATTGCGCTGCAGTAAGGCTTCAATATCGTCTTCTTCACTGCCACAGTTGAGCACGGCAAGGCAGCATTGCCTAAAGAGCTCATGTAGGCCTGTAGAGGCCGATTTGTGTAGCTGGTTGATTTCATCCAAGGTAAGTATATCTAGGCTGCCTTGGGGTGATATGAGAGCGTCTATGGTGTGCATGCTTTTCTTCACCTTGTTGTATTTACTTGTTTCTTGCTTTGAGCGCTTAGATTTAGCATAGCAGAGAAAATGCAAATATGAGGGCTTTTAAAAAAAATATTAGGGCCCATCAAGGGTCTATAGCAAA
>Ga0209712_10003309_pt1 | contig 13090 bp, 10 predicted proteins | sample ArcOceMetagenome_FD_187443 | JGI IMG/M metagenome (GOLD analysis project Ga0209712, IMG submission 187443) | Marine eukaryotic phytoplankton communities from Arctic Ocean - Arctic Ocean - Greenland ARC118M Metagenome (SPAdes) (version 2) | ecosystem: Environmental > Aquatic > Marine > Oceanic...
TCCAATTCCCATGGCACAGTCCTCGGGGTCAGATAGTAGTACCGAGACTGATGGTCCTGGTTTTATCACCGTGGATGAAGATGAATGCGAAGAATGGGCCGCTGCTTTTGTAGCCAGTACACTTCAGCTATCGTCGACGCCCACACCGTCTGCAAGTAGGAGACAGCGTTCAATCTCATTTGCGAGAGGTATTGATGATTCTGATCATCAACTATCACAAGCGAGTGACGAGGAATCGCATTCGACATCCTCTGCTGAATTGTCTTCTTCACCTGTCGGCTTTTGGTTTGTACCGCCTAGTGCTTCTAAAGAACAAATGGATGACTCCACCTGGTCTCCACATAGTTCGCCTGGCCACAGGACGAGGTCTCCTGATTTCAGCCTGAGAAATGAGCTTGAGATGGAAGGCCTTGACCTGGATCGAAGTCGTATTGTTAGGTTTGATCTTCCAAATTTGATCCCACCTGTCGTTATGAGGCCACCAAATCGTCAAGGCTCTCCAAATTCATTTATACCGATAAATAACGAGAATGATGGTCATGAGACAATGGCAGAAACCTTAAACAAAAGCATTGCTCCAGCAAAACTCTCGACAATGAAAAGAAGTAATTCGTATTCTGCATTTTCGTTCAAGAGGATCCTCGACGAGGACGACAGCATCATAAAATCAAGGTCAAAGTCTGCTAGAGAAGAGGCGGAGCAGGGTAGGCACTATTTCCAAAAATTCATTGACCTTCTCATTGATCGCGAGATAACGCCTAAGACTCTCGTTCGTTGAGGCACAAAACTATACATCAACATGATACCGGCAGTCGTACCGGTACACTGCAACCTCAACCGGAAAACGGTGAATTCAGGAATTCTTTCATGACTGACAGCTTATTTACGCCAAGGTTATTCATATTCTTTCTTATTGACAAGTCAATATATACAAAACTTTTGTAACAACAAAACACATAAAAATAACATATATCACATTTTTTACTGAAAGCTTCATGAACAATCGTTATTAGGGCACATGCGAATGAATCGAGCCGGCGTATGATAATTGCACGTTACAACCATAGCTCACGATTTATCTCGCTCGCAAGCTTCTCACACGTTTGTCATCGAATTAAGATCAATTGACAAGATGCAGCAACGCCAAAGCAACAGTATTGCTCCACTGCACCTCCAAAAAGTCTCCAGCCATGGCACTCCGTCTCAAATCTGCAAGTTTTATAGAAATCAAGTCTTGCCTCTCCGTATCCGGTTTCCCAACTTCATCTACCACATCCATAGCCTCTTCAGTCTTGCCCCTAGTACAATCTCTTGCCAGGAAACCATTGACCCACCCCATCCCTCTGTTTACATCTGTTCGGAACCTACCAAGTTCCTGAAACGTTTTACAAATAACGCCCATTTCTTCACTCACTTCCCTCAAGGCGGCATCTTTTGCATTTTCATTCGGTTCAATAATCCCCCCGACAACGGCCAGAGATTGTCTCCCTTCTAAAGCATACTTGCTCTGCTTAAACACTAAAAAACTAGGATCATCATTTGTAGACGCTGGATCTTGTACGAGTACATTGATTCTATCGTGATAGTTTATAAACAGCCAATCATTTATGATGACATCACTCTCTTCATTGAGTTTGACGGTATGTTGCATGATTTGCATCCATTTGGATTCTACTAGGCATTTCCCATTTCCAATGGTTTGTCCCGGTGATTTATATTTGTGTCCATTGTATTTACCAAAAGATACCATACAGTTGTTATGTGATGATGATGATGATGATGATGATGATGATGATGATGATGATGATGATGATGATGATGATGATGATGATGATGATGCAAGATCTTTAACTGAAGAGATTGAAGAGAGAGTAGAATTTTCTGTGGACAAGGTATATGAATATGTACCAGCCAGCACAATCATTACGATTGCAGCGATTATAGTTCTCATGAGAAGGTTGGATGACATTGAGGAAACAGTTGATCTTTTGATTCTTATTTTTGTCATTGTTTGATGGCCCTAATCTGAAATAGTAAGATTGCTACCAAAGATTTCTTTCGATGTCCAAGGTGAGCGCTTATAATTTATTAAAATACCTGATAGTTGAATCAACAATAATGTACAGTACCAATCTACCCCGGTACCGTCCAATTACATTCACATCTTCCTCTTCAAGCCGACAGGCCAGACAGAGGCTTTCTTGTTTGTTTGCTCGCATTTTTAATCAAAAAGCTTGGCGTCGCTTGCGAGTTTGTTCGGCTGTCTGTTCCTCTCTCTGCCCCCCCCCTCGTCCACGACGTCTTAAAATAATCTTCAATCTTGGACGTTTTCTTTTGAAATCCCTACCGAAGTGGTTAGTTATTTTTCAAATTTTCGCCGTCACGGTTCGCGTCGCACCGCACCGAGCTGAACAAAAACGATGATTGAAGATGGAAATCAAGTGGAAACAATCAGCAACGAAACAAAATACCATTTGCACACAAGCTATCTTTGAGATATTCATTGGACCTGTAATTCTCTGTATAGAGGATCCTATTGACCGAAAGAAAACTTCTCGTTATACAGTAGATTTTGTGTTCGACACATTTTCAATTTTGATCCACAGCCAGTATTTGGATACGAGTACACGTGTAATTTGAGGGAGAGTTCTATTGATTGTGGCGACGATGAAATTCCCAGCCTTGACAACCGCAGTGCTGACAATCTCTCATCAATCCTTTCAAGTTAGAGCGTCAATGCAATCAGCACCATCTTTCCAGAACCAGGTTCCAAAAAATGTCTACAGCAGCACCCATACGAATGCACAATTGGAAAGCAACGAGTCTGGATTCGCATCGTCCTCCTCTGATGATTCAGAAGATAATGATTTATTGTCTGAAGACAATGATGACGATGACGAGGAAGAGGAAGAGGAAGAAGAGGAGGAAGGAGAAAACGATGATGATACAGATGATGATGAATATGATGATAATGATAACGATGTCGAAATTCCATCTGAAACGGAACAAGATGCCTCGAGTATTAATATTGATGCAACATCATCTCAATCTCAACCCTTGAAAACACTCAAAAAGTTACAAGCCATGTTGGAAGAAACTGATTATGCTACTGCCACTACTACTAGTAGTAACGGGTTCCACCATAGTTCCACGGCGACTCATGTTTCAAGTGGGATTCTAAATAGTGAAACTCAATCTTCTGGAATTAAGCATGTGGAACGCAATTATCATGAACAGAAGCCTGTGCAACAATCACAAATGCAACAGGCGCAAATTAAGAAAGCAGCACCATTACCACCGCCAGTAGAACAAGAGATGGAAGAGGAACAACAACGAGAAGTAGAGCAATTATGGACGAGCAAGGATAGATCCAAATATAAAAAACAACGAAAATTGCAAATGGTACGAGACATACAGCGGCAACGGATGAAATACCTCGAACAACAGGAACAGCAAATGCATGCTCAATCGGATGACGAAAGTCATGGAACGGATGGGACTGAGGATACAGATGATGGTTTAGGATATACGCTGCCAAATTTACCAGTCTACTTTAGTGATGCAGAGTCGACAGATGACGTTGAATACGATTTAATGTCCGAGAAGCCATCCATGAGTAGTGGTGTGGCAACTGGTTACCAAGCAGCGCCACCGCAGGTCAAACCTGTGCAAGGGCCACATAATCAGATACAACAAAATCAGTTGCATCAGTCAAAGGTCGGAAATCAAAATGGAGCGTTGCAGCAGTACGATCCCAATGCTCAAAGAAGTCCACCGCGACAACAAGGACAAAGTCCTCCTTACCAATATCAAAATAATATCAAGCACCAAAGTCAACCGGGCCAGCAGCAGCAGCAGCAATATCCATCACAGCCGCAGCAGCAACAACATCAGCAGCAACAATATCCATTGCAGCCGCAGCAGCAACAACAGCAGCCGCAGCAACAACAACATCAGCCGCAGCAATATCCATTGCAGCCGCAGCAACAACAGCAACATCAGCAACAATATTACCAGCAGCAACCCCAACAGCCGCAATCACAAATACCTCAAGGCCAACAAATTCCACAAAACCAAAATCAAAATCGTCAACAGGGACCCAGTCAAGGGCCTGCACCATATAATTACCCCCATCCACCGCCCTATGTGTACAACAGCCCCAATGCATACAACAGTATGAGTGCTCACCAACAATATATGAACCAAATGCAGCAGCATCAACAATATCAAGCATACTCACCAAATCAGGCAGAATATTCGGACCCGAATCCTCCCCAGCATTATTACCAATCGCAACAGCCGCAGCCACAGTATCAACAACAACAACAACAACCACAGCAGCAGCAGCAGCAGCAGCATCTGCAACATCAACAGCAGCAGCAACATAGGCAGCAAGATTCAAGTAGGACTTTTGCACCTCAGACAATCATGCCAACTCCTCCCCAACGAACAGAAACAACACTAGTATCTGGAATGGAAACAATCAACACACATAACAATGGCAATGAAAATGCTAATGTTCCTACTGCTCAAGCGCAAACGTCAAATACTATGATCGCCCAACCACAAAATACCGAGAGGAGAACTAAAGCCATGACACTTGCTGAAGCAGGAGCTCTCGTTACCTTTGATGCCATGCAGAAAATCGCCACTTTCTTTATGGGTACATTCTTATTATGTTATTGCGCTGTGTCACCGAGGACATTGGAATTAGCAGATTACAACTTGTATTTTAGAAAGAACATACAGAGGGTCATGCTAACTTTGATTGTCCCTGCGATAACGTTGTTATTGGTTGTAGAAGTGAAGGAGAATGATTTCAACTCTTTGGTAAGTTGCTTACATGTATGTTGGGACCGTGTTGAAATGAGTGTGTGTTGAAAGCATATCCTAACGTAGCTATTCACTACAGGTCAATACGTTTCATGCCTCTGCGACATTGGGATACACCCTTTCATTTTTATTAGAGATATTCTTCACGACTGTAATTCGTCTTGGTGTATTTTGGATATGGGAGCCATCCATATTCTCTCTCACACCGACTGTACCACTCATCATCCTTCCTTGGACGCTGAGAGACCATAATTACCGACCAAAAAGGATAACGCTTTTCACTGCTGATTTTGTGACTACATGTATTGCTGCGCCAATAATTGAAGAATACATGAAATTGAAAGTTTTAGAACTGAGCACCAAATTGCCACATAATTATAGGTGGAAAAAGGTGCAAAAGAACAATCTCAATAGCAACAAGAAGAAAAAGAAGAAAAGGAGAAAACATACCCTCGAGGCAGTCGAGCGAAAGCAGGGCGAGACCCCAGTGACGAATATAAATAGCTATGTATCGCACATGCTTGCTGCAAGTTTAGGAATTAAACTCTGCGACGCCACTAGGAGAATTCTGATGTATACAAAACATGGTCACGAACACAAAAGTTTTTATGCATTCTTTAGAGGTTTTTTCCCGATCCATGAATTGTGTGGTTGCATGACTGCTCTAGAACTCGCAAAGAGAGACGTTCTGGGTCTAGACACACCTCTCTGGAAAATGCTCTTACCAGCAGTTGGAGTCCATGGAATTGCGAATCTAAAAGGAATGAAACCGATCTTCAAATGGAATTCCGTTTCACCATGGACAGAATTGCAACTGTCACCATGGTATATTCGAGACGATAGGCCGCCAGCGCAACTTTTCACCAAGGGCTTGACAAAGTTGATGTGGTTAATCATTATGGGGAGAGTTTTGGGATGTTGTATAAAGAATTATTATATGATCGGCCGAATGGCGATCAAGAGAACCACGACCTTTGCCCAGAAGAATGCATCGTTTTCAGCCGAAATGCATACTTCTGAGTTGCTCAAGAAAACAAAGAAGGAAAAGTAGATAAATAGCGTAGACTAATATTTGTTAATTATAATCTATGAAACTTGTTTGTACAAAATTCTTCTTTTTGTGATCTCACATGGACATGTTCAAAATGCATGCGGAAATCTGAGCAAAATCTGTCTCAAGATCAACCACCTACAAAGTGTTGATAGGATCCTGTACAGTATTAGAAAAAAACGCAATTCTTTCCCAATATCGAGCATTGTGGTCGGTCCTCCCGCAACGACCAGTTGAAGACGTGTTGTTACTCCGAAGATCAGATACAGAAGAAGCACTACATGTTGTAATCGCCATTGGTGGCATTATATCCCTTTCGTCAGTATACCGCTCTTCATCCATGGACGAAAGCTTTTGAGGTAGACCTCTTGCAAGGAGAAAATTCCATGGGTTTGTGCTATCGACAACAGTTGCAGGAATAGCATTTTGATTATCTGCTTCGCATCCTGTTTTGTCATTGTAACCGAGCAGTGGCTTCACAAGGGTAGAAAATAAAGCCATGTTACCTTCGACATCATTACGATTATCTCCACGCCGGTCGGTTTCGCCACTTGGATCCATTCCACGAGGCGAGACTAATGTTGACAAGGCACAAGATTGTACGAGCGTCGATAATTCATGGGCAGCAACCAAACGTCGCTGACCCTCTGGAACCGATGCGATAGCATTCGACGTCGGCCCGGCAAGTGTGTCACTAATGAAACGTCTAGTTTTGTCCATTTCATGCTCCAAGAGTGGCATGGCAATTTCACTGTCTTTGGTCTTGCTTGAATAAAATGTACGCAACAGCGTAGCTACCGAAGCCTTGTCCAATAATTGATCACAATCATTTGGCAAGACACGACGGCGTTTTGAATCTGGTTCGAAAGATGCGGGTTTGGCGTTTCCACCATGACACTCAGATGCCACTCTAGTAGCAAGTCGGATGAGGATATTATCAGCAGATTCAATTGTACAAGTGGCATTTTCTGCATCATGGAGAAACTTGTCGGTGCAATACATGGCAACAAACTGTGAAAATTCCTTGTGAAGTTTGCTCGTATGCGATTTGAATGCATCCCAGGCAAGGCCAAGATCATCATGAAATAATTCAATCATGCCAACGGCTAGAGATGATAATCGCGCTGCATCCTTGACATGACGATTGATGGTATACACGTCTCTTTCCACTCCAACACCGTCTGCGGTATACGTAGCATATTCACGGAGGACAATGGAAGAGTTTTCAACAGCATCAATGGCATAATCAATATTTTCCACAAGAAATGAAGTGATCAAGTCAGTGTAGTCCTCCACCATGTCCACGATATCACCATGATCGGGATTATCATTTCCCGCGTCTACAAGTTGACGTTGAAATAATTCAAAGAGGATATTCTCGAGTTTGCGCGATACCGGTAGCAACACACTCCCTCGCCTCTCCCCACAATCATCTGAACCAAGGTTAGGATCGTCATCGTCATCATCATCGACATCGTAAACATCAACGCCCATTTCTGCACCCTCCATTTTCTCAATCTGTGCCACAAAATGACGAAATAAGAAACTTAGGAGAACTCTCAATTGCAAACCACCCTTCTGCTCATCCCAATCCACACCGTCACGATCGCTCTGGAGACGACTCTGATCCTCCTTCTCCATGAATATCCACGGTTGACTCAAGTGTTTGAGAGAGAGTGGGATCAGAATCTGAGTCAATCTTTGTGTTTCTTGAGCGGTCAAAAGTATCGGCTCGCGCATGGATATGGATATGGATGCATGGTCACCGTCACCGTTGTAGTTACCGCTTCCATTGCGGCTATTTGCTTCAAGATGGGGATGGTCTTCATCATCCTCACAATCACGGTCACTCTGACCGCCAGAATCGTCATTGTCATGATGATTATCATTTAGTCGTTCAAATTCCACCAAATTAGAATTGAGAAGCTGCAAGATTCCAAGATGGATGTTACCCTGTAGTAGAGCAATATGAGTAATCCTCTCCAACAATCGATCAAGATGATGCGGCTGTAATGGCAAGACCGCATATTGTTGAATCATTGGACACGCGACTGAGACAATGCTATCGTACATCCCTTGCAGGGTCTCGGAGGAACAGACCATGTTCGATTTTGGTAATTCGGTAATGACAGCCATGAGGGCTTCTAGGGATGGATCGCTGAGGCTGCATTGGTGGCTTTGTTGGCTTTGACTTTGGTTTTGGGATTCCATAATGTTGAGGTACTTTTGTAAAGAGTTTATGGATCTCTCGATGCGGCGTAAAGATCGTTTACGCTCGTAGGTGTTGCTCTTGCTGTAACTTTTCTTTTCATTGTTTTCGCCTTCGCCATGGTCATGGTCATGGTCATGATAATTGAGCAGTGAGAATGCTTGTTGAACAGAATCCTCAAGTTCAATGAATGCCCCCGCGATCTTTTCAGACATTTTCAGAATTCAAATGAGAAAGGATTCTTTGTGGCTTTGAATTAGTGATATGGTCTCAAGATGGGTTACCGCTTGTTTGCGTATTGCCATTTGCCAAGAGGGTTGCTAGCTAGTTGCTTGCCGTCTTTGTTTTCTCTGTTGTTGTTCTCTATCTTGAATCTGTGCTCCGAACTCCTCCGAACAATCTCAAATCGGTCCGAATTATTAATATCAAAAATAACGGTTCCGCCTGAAAAACGGTTCAACAAAACAATTCGAATTTATTAAAATTTCTATTTTATTAAATTACGAGTATTTACGGTACACCACGTAGTTACCACTCTGCGATGGGTTTGATCGCAGATTACCTCATGGTCAACCGAAATCCAACCGGAATCTAATGGAACTTTCCATGCTGTGAACTTCAATGCGAGGACCTGATATGGATAAGAATTTTTGAAAGGAGTGCAGATGGTATCATGCGTACAGCAATTTTGGTGTTGAAAAACGTTTTCATATAATAATTAGTAAAATGTTGTTACGCATGTGTACGAGTTCTGCCTCTGAAGCTACGAGTAGCCTCGATTCTTCTGCAGCATGTAATATCCTTGCTTCAGCTAATGCCTTGGCTTCGTTCCTCTTCTCTCTTTCAAAAACAATCCATTTGAAGTCTTGCGCAGCTACTCGTAGAAGAGATCTCTGTTTCGTTTCTGCCACGGCTATAAAAAGAACGGCAGCATGCTCTATGATGAGATATATATTCCAATCTGTTCAATTTATCTGAAACGCCACTCAAAACCAGCTTTCTCAAGGCGCCTAATATCAGCTTTGGATAATTTACTTCTCGGCATTCCTCCCTTTTTGATAGCTTTATATGACCGCCTCATATAATTGCACCAACACCCCAGAGAAAGGTGCTCATTGTTTCTTGACCGTATTGCAGGCACATTGCAGTGCCCAAACTCTGCTTTGAATGCCATGAGATCATTGAAGCGGTCATCAAATTTCTTACAAAGATTCCACTCAAACCCTGCATTCTCGAGGCGCTGAATATCAGCTTTGGATAGTTTGTTACTCGGTTTTCCTCCCTTTTTGATAGCTTTATATGACTGCCTTATATGTCTACACCAACACCCCAGAGAAAGGTGATTATTGTTTCTTGAGTTTGTTCTAGGCACATTGCAGTGCCCAAACTCTTCTTTGAAAAACATGAGATCTTTGAAGCGCTCATCAAAAGTGTATTTCTTGCACCCAGAGCTCCACTCAAACCCTGCATTCTCAAGACGCTTAATGTCAGCTTTGGAAAGTTTGCTAGCTTTGTAACACTGTCTGGTATTTTTGCACCATAATCCCAGAGAAAGGTGCTTATTGTTTCTTGAACGTGTTTGAGGCACATGGCAGTGTCCAAACTCTGCTTTGAACGACATAAGGTCTTTGAAGCGTTCATCAAATGTTTTCTGACCTTTACTTCTTTTATTGACCCTTGTAGTGGCTGCTACAGCCGACACCCTTTGAGAAGAAATTATATTCACATCTTCGTTCCTACCGTTCAATATCACGGTCTCATCGGTTGTTGCACTGCTGTGATCAAGAGGAGGTCGAGAAGCAGTCAATGTAGTATTCCTTGTTACGACGCCTGAGGAATCATGAGGAGATACTGTCCATGATTCCTCTTCTGCTGTTACATAACGGGTGGGAGCAACCTTGACCCGCTTGCTTCTCCTTGTCCCACCGGCAGCAACCATTTCCGTTGATGCACTACTAGTACTAATAGACGTGGTGTCTGTAATAATAACGCTAAGATTAATAGTACACGCACGTCTCTTTTGGCCGACAATCTCCTGTGTTTCTTTTTGTACCACCTGTTTCTCTTCTTGTTCGCTACTGATTTGTTTTTCCAAGGGAACGATGAATTCCTTTCCCAATCGGTCAAGCTGAACACAATAACAAATCTCCATTAGTAATGTATTGAAGGCGAGCGGCGTCATGATGATGATAGATACACACACCACCACATATTGAATATCATTTCGTCTCAGTACTGTACTTACGATGTGATCAAATTGCGGATCCCTGCGACATGCTCTATATGTTGGAATATGAGCCCTGCAGGTTGGGTATTCATGATTGCACTTGCGTAAGCTCTCCTTAATGCATTTACCACAGAATCGGTGATTGCATTCCGGGTTGACGAGCGTGTCGGTGCAGGGTTCCAAGCAGATGGGACATTCGGATACTTCCTCACGAAATTTCTTGAGGGATGCAAGGACGGAGGATAATGTGAACAGCATGACGAGAAGAATTGAAGATGTTTATTGTTTGTGTTTTGGATGGATGGATGATTGTTGGAATGACACAACTGTCTATTTGACCTCTCGCATCATCGTGATCGATCATCTTTTGATTGAAAATAATTGAAGACAACAGCATTTTAAACTCCCTACAGAAGAGGATACGAGTAAACTCCGCTCTCCCTCCTTCGAAGGTCAGACCTTGGTCAGACAACGCACTTTTCAATTCACCCCATCCGCTGGCCGATCGGATCCATCCAAACCCCTCCAGACCAATCTAACAACGAACAAACACAGCACTATTCCACAATTAAGTATGGACCAACTTCCAACATCCTTTTCATCATTTCGTTCTGGGAATCAAGAAAGATTTCAGGACCGGAGTAGAGGTCAAGGGCCCAGACATCAACATGGAAGAAGTGCTAGAGGCCGAGGCCGAGGGAGAGGGAGAGGGGGCAGAGGAGGTCGCGGGAGAGGCAGAGGGAGGGGAAGAGGACGAGGTGGATTCTCTCACAGCAATTCAACTGACATGTTTGTCAGAGATGATTTACTGGTAAATGTTGAAGAAATTGGATCAGGCCATGATTGCATTAGGGTGGCTGTTCAAGGCTGTTGCCATGGAAACTTGGATAGAATATATGACACTCTAGAATTGTACAAAGAGAAAAATGGCAAAGAAGTCAACCTTTTGCTTTGCTGCGGTGACTTCCAAGCGTTGAGAAATACTACTGATTATGAAACAATGGCTGTGCCACCGAAATATCGGGATATGGGATCTTTCTACAAGTATTATGCTGGGATAAAAGCTGCGCCTGTATTAACAATTTTCATCGGTGGAAATCATGAAGCAAGCTCCTATTTGCAAGAATTGTATTATGGTGGTTGGGTTGCCCCTAATATATATTATTTAGGTGCAGCTGGTGTAGTAAGATATCGAGGTCTTCGGATAGCGGGGGTTAGTGGTATATATAAGCATCATGATTATCGCAAGGGCAGGCATGAATACCCACCTTATGATAATTCAACACTGCGAAGTGTATATCATGTCCGTAATGTTGAGGTTGCCCGCCTTAAAGTGTTGCAAAATCTCAGCAAGTCCAATCTAGATGCTTCAAATAATCGCTCTGCGGTGGACGTCATGCTGAGCCATGATTGGCCACGAGGTATAGAACGGCATGGAGATACGGATGGATTGATTCGGAGGAAAAAATTCTTTAGACAGGAAATTGAAGATAATAATCTGGGAAGTCCTTCCAATGAAGAATTGCTGCTTGCATTGAAACCAAAGTGGTGGTTTGCTGCACATTTGCATGTCAAATTCAAGGCATCGTTCCAACACATGAGTCCGAGTCAACCAACTTTGAAATGTGCAGAGACTGCAGCATCGACGAATGTTGCACAAAATACGTTAATACCTTCATCACTCTATACTTCCAAAACTCTAGCCCGAGAAATGAACATACCTGGAAAAACCGACATCGAAGAAACTAAAGATGAAAAGGAAATCGCATCAGAAACGAACTTTATTGCTTTCGAGTCGTCTGAAAAACTGTGTTCGCCTGCAGAAACCTCTGACTTGACAGATCTTATGACTCAATTTTTATCTTTAGACAAGTGTCTTCCTAGACGGCATCATCTACAGATTGTCAATGTCCCTTTAGAATCAGACGAGAATAACGAACAAACATCGGCGGCGCCTGCCTTACAATATGACTTGGAATGGTTGGCAATCCTTCAAAAGACGCATCATTGGACAAAGACATCAAGAACAAATTATCCTGATCCCGCTTGCGAAGAAATTACAATTACAAATGATGATGTGACTGCTGTCCGTGAAAATCTCGCAAAAAGGATAAAGAACAAAAATCCACAAGGTAACCATGATCTGACAGCGATTCCCTTCAACTTCTCGATGACGCTACAACCGCATGGAACGGTCGGCTCTGACCAATTAGTGAATGGCGGACAAATGGTGGGAAATCCGCAAACGGATGAGTTGCTGCAGCTTTTGGGAATGGAGCATCTGATTACAATTCCTCATATTTACAACTCCGCATCAAACAATGTTAATCAACCCATGTATCAAATCCAATCAGATGAGAATGAAATTGATTTAGATGGCGATGATGAGGTATGTGATGATGCTCGGGTCCAAGAGGACTGCAACGAAATTGATTTGGACACGGGTGATCACGCACCTGAGGCCAGGCACACATCTGCACCGCCTCAGGTCCCTCAAGAGGATGCGGATGAAATAGATCTAGAAGATTTATGACGGAGATGATGAATAGGTGGTTCTACGAATGCAGCAGAAGGTGGGAGGTCCGAAGATCCCATCCGCTCTCTCTTTAGCCAATGACAGTGAAGACGCGATGCAAGGATGATGCAAATACTCGTATGAGTTCACTACGAGTTTGTGCGAATGTTCTCGTTAATGAATGATCATGATGAAATAGATCTAGAAGATTCATTATGAAGATGATGAATAAGTTTACTGTAACTTTCATGTTTT
>Ga0209712_10003310_pt1 | contig 13086 bp, 18 predicted proteins | sample ArcOceMetagenome_FD_187443 | JGI IMG/M metagenome (GOLD analysis project Ga0209712, IMG submission 187443) | Marine eukaryotic phytoplankton communities from Arctic Ocean - Arctic Ocean - Greenland ARC118M Metagenome (SPAdes) (version 2) | ecosystem: Environmental > Aquatic > Marine > Oceanic...
TATCTTTTAACTTTGATACAACGCCAGGAGACTGCATTTCTTGCATTCTGTCATCTTTGTCATACTGAATATATTCGTCATAAGACAAATAGTAATCAGTATCTGGATCATAATATTTACCTTCACGTGGGTCATAATATACTACTTTACCAGATCGCAATGGAAACGGACCTTCTAATCCTTCACGCTCTTGATAACGCTCTCTATCCATTGGAGGAAGAATAGTGTATCCTTCTTCTAAATCTAGTGTGATATATTTAGTGAATAAGTCTTTGTCGTTGTTCTTTAGTGCATTAGTCAACTGCAATGTACCAGAAAAATTCAAGTCTCTAAGTTCTGCACTAATCTGCTCATCAGTTAATTCTACACCAAAATTCTCAAGTGCAAAATCTCGTACTGTATGTATAATACTATTATTCTTGATTTCCATTATCTTCTCGATTTATTTAATTGTTTTACGATTTTACTCGTTGGATTGACACGCTTTGTTTTTTGCGCTTTTTTTGTCATCCTAGTACCCTTTGACGCTTTTGTCTTTTTCATTAAGAAACGTTTTTTAATATCAATTGGAGCAGCACATTGCTGTGGACTTGCCACTACTCTGCCTTTTCGCTTTCCAACAGTGCATCTAAATTTCTTAACAACCTTATTTCCCCTCTTAGCAAAGACTACCTTTGATTCGGAAATAACAGTATTATATGCTTCGTTAAGTATCATCGTTTACCCAATCCCTACCATCGGAGTCATTGATTGTAAATTTATCATTAGCATAACAACAACTGATACCAAACCTACGATAACTGTTCCTGCTGCTGCTACAATCAATCTCATATTATTATCTTTACCTGTACGATTTCTATCAACCATGCCTGACATATCCTCGGATATTCGGTCAATTTTCTTTTCTAATCGTTCATTATTATTATCTATTTTTTCTTCTATTCTTTTATTGGAATCATTAACTCTATCTTCCAAATTAGTAAATTTTTCTTCTAACACGCGATACCTCTCTGCACATAAATCCACATGGGCTTCGAGATTTTCACGCTCTAATCTTGACTGACGTATTGACATAAATTGATTCCATACTTTTCGCGTCTTCAAAAGAGCTGATTTTCATTCTTGGGGCGCTCTGCACCTCTTAGAAGTATTTATGCAAACAGGGTTACTATATAAAATATATGTTTTTAATTTGGGTATTTTTAGTGGATAAACTACTAGGATTCAATTTAATCGTTTCTTGCAATTCGGTGTGAACAGGTACATTATTACAGTCATTTATTAAATGAGTATAGTCACCTTCTCCTGATTTATATGCATCTTCTATATCGGTGACAAATGCCATTTTCCAAACAGAATGTGTATCTTTGAATGTTGAACCAAAATCATATTCACTCATTGATGCATTATCAATTTTAGTCACAGTAACGTGTAATGGTTGAGTACGCATACTGAGAACTTGTGTCAATGAATTCAAATTTTGGGCTTGTCGGAATTCCATAGTGGAACCCTTGGGGTTATTAACGCCAGTATCAGTGATATCAACCAGCGTGTACAATACATGGTCTATATGCATATTAAAGTTCTAATGATCTACCAGCCGCATAACCTAGTGCTGCTGCACCTACACCTTTAGCCAACATAGTACCAATACCTGATTTCTTCTTATCGCTGATCTCAAGACCCTTATCTTTTGCAAACTTTGCATATAACGGCATCAAATCACTGCGCCTAGCACTCATTCTGAAATATCTCATTAATTGAGTCGTGACCAATTGCTGTTGCTGTGTTGATAATTTAGTCCAGTCTTGCGTAAGTCTACGCGCTGCACGTAACTTAGGATCTTGTATTTTTAAATCTTTTTCTAACTTAAAAAAGAACTGCTGCGCTGTTGCTGGTGTCATATTTCCAGTTTTGATCTTTTGTAAGAATTGCTTTATCTTCGGAGTATCAATTCTTACTTTACCCATCAACATAGTATCTCTTTCATCAGTGAACATCTCACCCGGACGCTGAATACTAAAAATTGTTTGATATAAATCAGGACTGCTGGGACTCGGTCTATTAAAACTACCCATTGCGGAAGTTCGCTGGGCATATGCCTTTGCAACTGGTGCATAGTTGTAATCATTGCTCATTGCATATAGACTCATAAGACTAACAAACAAATGATCAGTTAGACCTCTTGCGCCTACGCTTGCAATCTGATTTCTTGTTCTGAACATTCTTGCTTCGCCCAGTGTTTGTATAAATTCTAATTTATCTGACATTATCTTACCGCCCCTCTGTTTGCTGCACTAAATGTTGCTCTTGGTACAAACTTCATATCACCTTCTGGATTAGCAAGTACATAACCCTCACCGCCTGGCTGACCATTAATGCTTTGCTTAACTTGTCCACCTTGACTGTCGAATTTGCCAATGATATCGTCTTTCGTAGCCATAACTGCTGCTACTACATTCCATAATGCAACGAATGCAACTTTATGTTGTCCAATATATTCTAATACCTTACCTTTCATTTTATCTGACACTTGCTTTCTATTCTCTAACCAAGTTGGGAAATCTGCACCTAACTTAGTTAGACCTGTGTCTACTTTACTATTCATATATGCGTATAGTAAATCTGGTAATGCTTTCATTTTTTGCGCGGTCAATGTGCTATCATTTAATAGTTCATCAACTCCCGATGCGTTCTTTTTAATTATTTGCTCAAGTTGGTCAATAGCACCTGTATCAACTTCGACAGGTTGCTCAGTGGTTACACTTGGTACTACCAATACATCCTGTTGACCATTAAACATCTCAATACTGGTGAACGGACCTTCTTTACCATTGGCATCTTCTTCTCTATGTATTACAATACCAGATTTACTTGCGCCAATACGCTTGCCTAAGTCGCTTTCTACATCTACTGCATAATCAACAATCTGTGGCTTAAACACGTAGTTCTTTTCAACAACGGGTGGGGTTGATTGATATAATAGATCACCTTTAAAGAATCCTCTATAGTCTGTTGGTACTGCCTTTTCATATATAGGAAATAAATTTGCTAACCTATTCGCAAATTCTATGCGCTTTGGGTCTTCACGGAACTTACCACCACTACGACTAAGCATGATATCTTGTAGTTGTTCTGCACTCTTTGCTTTACCATCGGTTTTAACTGCTACAAACCCTGACTTGTCGGTGAATATAAACTCACCTTCTTGATCACGACCAAATACCATTGCAGGACTTCCATCCCATTTAAGTGTTACTGCTTTATGATCATCTCCTGACATGCTACGAAGTGCTGCAACTGCTCTCATTGCACCTGCGCTGCCTTGGTAGAATATTAAGTCTTCTACATGCTGTATGCGACTTTCTGATAGTTGAGTTTCCCCTAACTCAGATACATCAACATCATATAAATCAGCGCCATGCTTCATTCTGCGTTTTCTTGCATCACGATCTTCGCGTTTCTTCCTACCTGTAATATTAATAATTTCTGAAATTTTCATTTTTTGTCCCGTAATTTTTTTACACCACGTACAAAACGATTTGGTTCTCTATTTTTAAGATCCAAGATCAAACGCTTTTGTAAATCTTGCGCAATCTCAGCATCATAAGTATGTTCTATCATTTCAAGAAGATTAATCATACTGCTCAGTACATTCACGCCACGAGTTTCTATTAATTCTGCGTTGTCTCGGGCTGGTGCAATATTGTTAATTTCTTCTAATAATGATCTAGTTCGTTTCTTCACGTCGATGCCTCCATGCTTATGTGTATTTATGCTTTTAATCTTGTTTTCTTAAAATACTACGTAGACGTGCTGCTTGATCTTCTGTACTAGTAGGCTCAGGCGCTGACTCATTAGGACTATCAACTATTGTGTTTTTCTTCTTCAATTTATCATATATTGTACTAGATTGTGTAGTTATTGTATCTTGTTCATCGTCAGGTAAGTCAGTTATTCGCAATCCTTCAATATCAAATGCTAAATCAACTTTCTGTCCTACACCAGATGAACTACGTGTCTTCATAAATTGAATTTGATACCTACCACGCTCTCTCATTGCCTGACTTGTAAAAATACCAATCACATTGTCTGCTGTTTGAATTTTACTTAAACCACCAGAAATATGACTATGATCAAATTCTACTTCTTCAACTGCTGATCTATTCAACTGTGACGCTGTTGCAAACAATACATTATTCTCTACTGCAAAGTTACGCAATTCTTCTGATACATACTTGTCTTTAATGAACAAGTCACTCGCATTAATCTTTCGTCCCGCAGGAGTCATTAAATCCAAGTAGTCAACTAACATAGCATCTATACGCACACCATTCTGAACTTCAAATTCTCGCATATAACTTGTCAAATCATTTGTAGTGATACCATTAGGTACTTGAATTATTTGTAGTTTACCAGCATTCTTTCCTTGAATTCCAACTTTCAATGCTGTACCTTCTACATCATTAAAAATTGCTTTCGTGTTCATACCAGTTAACATACCATCAAGTCGTAAACCAGATAATTGCTCACTCAATTCTAGTGATACATACAATACATTCTTACCCATCAATGACCAATTAAGTGCCAAGTTTTGTAAGAATAAACTTTTACCACCACCTGATGCTGCTGCGAAGATATTCAACTCGCCAGGATTGAATCCACCAAATAATTTGTAATCAACTGACTTCCAACCAGTACTTGTTCCTGCTCGTTCATGTCTTGCTGCGTTAATGCGTTCTTTAGGATCATCCCAATAGTTAATACCCATATGCTTTGCAAGTCCTACTTGCACTGCTTCTTTAATAATACGCTCTACTTCACCAAATTCACCTTTTTCTACTAGATCAGCACTTTGAAGAATAGCCGCTTCCAATGCTTTGTGCTTACAAAATCCTTCAAACTCGTCAATGAACCAACTCTTATGTCTATCATCAATTGTATCACTAATGCCAGCCAACTTAATACCAGTAAGTGCGATAATCTGTTCAGGAGTGGGCAATGCACCATATGATGCTACATGCTCTTGTAAGAACACAACTGTCTTCCTAAGTGTTCTATCAAAATAACTTGCTTCTACGATATTATTAACTCGTAAAAATAAATCTTTGTCTTGTGCTAAAAACTCAATGAAAAGTTGTTGCAATTCCACTGTGTATTCTTTTGTTTCGTTCATTTAGGTTCCTTTATGATTATCGTGATGTATTATAACATATTATTGTTGTAAAGTCTAGTGTAATAGGTAATCTATATTACTCTTCCCTGCAACTATATACTCTTCGTATTTTTTAATGACTGTTGTGTATAAATCTAAATTCGGTGCCCAGATTCCCACAAAGTTTCCATAATGATCATTTTCATTAATATCTTTAAATTTAAATAAATCAAATATTACCATACCTTGAACAACTAATTCTTCAAATCTAATTTGGTGGTGCATCATACTCACATCTTTCATTGAGTCACCATTGCCGTCTGGTGTTTCTGTAATGTAACATCCTGTGTCACTTATTGCACGACTCCATGATGGGAGAGAATCACGCATATCAGGCCACGAGGTTGCACCATCATCTATTACAATATCAAATTTTTCAGTTGATATTGCCGATAATGCCCTGTCTACTGTTTCTGGTATATACCCATCTTCACCTAATACCAGCGTACATTTTGTATACGCTGCGGTTTGCACTTTCGCATGTATTAAATTGTCAATGTGAACTATTTCATGACGAAGTTCATAATGGTATGGGTTGTCTGGATCAAACATATCAACACCCACAATTTCACAATCATCTGTTGTAACTTCGCACCATATGCGTATCTTAGATCCTTGTGATACTCCAATTTCACATAAACTCTTTATAGGTTGTTGTTGCTGTGATGCGTATAACATATCTGCAACAAAGTTGGAGAATCCACGCTGACTACATCGTAGAGATTCATCATCTGCCAATTGTCTCCATTTTTTTACATCTAACATATCAAATCCTCTTATTATTTACAGTAAGATTTCATCTTTACTTGTATTTTTAGTGGGTTATGTATCGCACTATCTAGTATAGTCTGTATCATGAATAGTTGACCATATTTCAATGCTGCATCTGCTGCGTCTTTACAATCAGACCATTCAGGGAATGACACATACCATCCACGGGAAACTGCTCTCTCAACAAATAACTTACTTGCACTATCTGCATCGGGCAACACTATAATTTTTTTCTTTAAACTATCTATTATATTTCCCTGTTCAACATTTATATTATTTGAACCGATTGCTATTCCATCAGTGAAGTACGCATCCAGTTGTCCTTCGGTTACGATCACAATCTTTTTATTAGATTGCTTATCCAATCCATATACGAAATCTAGCATTGGTTGCTTAGTGAAATATTTTGGTATTTCTTTAGTAATTGTTCCTACCCATCGCGCAGTGTATCCTACTATCACACCTTTATAAAAGAATACATGCATGAATCTATTCTTCATTCGTGCTGGTGACATAGATGGTGAATAATAGAAACGAGAATCCATAGGATCTAATCCCCTTGACACCATGTATTCCAATACTCTCTCAAGTTCAGGAGTTACCTCGGTGTACTCAGATATAGGCTTTGCACCTTCTGGTAATTCTACTGGTTTCCAATTGATCTCTACCGCATCATTGGTTGATACTTTCTTTAAAAGAATAGACTCAATATCGCGATCTTCAAGTAATCTTAATTGTAATCGTTGAATATCACTTGAATCTGCACCAAATGCTTTATATAATGCTTTCAGACGGTCGTCTATTTTATTGTCTAGCGTGGGCCAGCCTGCTGTGAAATTACAGTTGAAGCAATTGTATTGAAAGGTATCTTGCTCTGGGAAATAGAAACCACCACGACCTTTTGTGTCGTGAGAATGACCCCTAGTAGCACATACAGGACAATTACCAGAAACCCATCCAGACGGATTCGGCTTCCAGTTAGGTGGTATATGCGCTCTTGTAAAATCTATTATTAATCTCATATCATACATTCTACACGATTAATGTTATTTTGTCAATAGAATTTTACACTCTTATTACGATTTTATCCACAGTACCACTAAATGTATTATCAACCTTTGCTCTTAAATATGATAAGTTAGACTGTATTGAAAAGGGTTCAATACCAGTAAATGTATTGAACTCATGATAATCATAGAATGGCGTTAAATCTAAATCAAACCAATCACTATCACTAGGAGAAGATGCAGTTGTTCCCTGCATATAAAAATCACCTGTATAATTAGTGCAATACACCCCAAATGTAATCAATCCATTTGGCTTATTGTAATATGAAGGTCCAGCGATAATTGAACTATAATCAAATGTACCATTTGGTGTGAATTCTATTACAGATTGCGAAGTTAATGGAAGTGCGTGCGCATCATCAGATATTTCTACTGTGAAATTTGGTCGCATATTCTGATCTACAAACATAGGTAATACAAGACCCAGTTCATTGGTATATGTTAAAACTAAATCACATAAACCAATATCTATATTAGATATATGAGATGCACGCACTATTAATTTAACACTGCCTAATTCATAATCTGTAATAATACATTTTGTACTTAATATTGTACTATTGGATTCTCTGTATACCAATGCTGCATTAACGTCCATATTAAATAATTTAACAGGTTTTCTATCTTGATTCTTTATGAAGAAATGCAACTCATTATCAAGTCCCTTAAATAATTTAAGACGATTGAAATTAACGGGTGCATTAACTGTTGTACCACGTGTGCTGTTGTATTGTGATAAACCCGTTGCGGTTCCGTGATCTTGTACGATGTATAGATCACCAGTTTGGTTTATATTGTAACTTGTGCTGTAATTGCTCATTTTATAAGTCCCTGATTATATGTTGTATTTATGCAAAAATGACCAAAATATTTTAGTATAAATAATAGTAATGCTAAAACAATATGAAGAATTACTCGACCAATATCCGTTCTTGACTGTGTTATCTTACGCTGGCAACGAATACGTGGGTGTCATGCAAAACATAGACACCCAAATCGCAAGCATGTATATGTTTGAACGGTTGGAAACTGTAGGTGAAAAACAATTATTTCTTATGTTAGGGGAAGAATGGTGGTGGGAAACTAATAGACAGTTACCGATCAACATAGCCTTGATCAATAGGTGGCATTTTCAACATTGTATACAAAGTTTCAATGTGAAGCAAATGACTATTATTGCGGGTCCAGAAGTTAGACTAAGTAACTCCATCACAAAAAGAATAAAACGTAGAAGTATTAATCTTATGAAAAAGAATCTTTAACAATCTTGTTTAATTGCATCACTACTACCATCGCGTATGAGTGAGCATGACTTTTCTTAAAGTAATAAGAATCATCTTCTGGTTTTACCCATATATTGTTCATCACAGTATCCCAATCCTTTCCAATCAAATAACTCTTTGCTGGACGAATCATTGCCAACACTGCTGCCAATTGACCAACACTACTGGGCTTCATTTGTTGAACAATACTAAAATGGGAATGTATATGAAAACATTTCTCAACAATTTCCCTATGTTCTAATAGATCCCACATAGGTTCCATATCAATCAATTCATCAAGTTCTGCTTTGTTACTAATATCATTATATGCCGATACATTCAACAAATCCATTTTAAAGTAACCCATCTTCTCGGCTTCTTTGTGATCTATTGTCGCTAATCCGTTATATGGATTAGTAGGAATCTCATGAAAATATACACCAGTGTTGTGCTTTTTTTCAATATGTTCACGCTTTATCATCGCAGGAGTATTTTTAATAAGAGCAAGTAATTTATCTCTATTTGCGATGTCTATGTCAATATCTGTATTAACTATCATACTAATCTACCAAATGCCCATTTACGTTCCGAACACCACCAACAATTATCACAGTGAGTCCCATCGCTATTTTTAGTGCAACTAACTGTCAATGGGAATAATGAATCGGTAATTCCCAAGTAGTCATACATTTCTGCAACTTTACTTTTATCAATATTATAGAAGGGTATATAGATTGCACCATCGCGCAACCATAGCGGACGTACAACGGACGGAGACCTGTCTTCTTCCCCCAATGACTCACTGTTGAACGTTATTGCCACTTCATCCGACGGATTAGATGTAATTCCTAAGTAGTATAATTTAATATTTTCATCAGACACAAGCGATTGATTTACAGCCTTCTTACCGTCAAATTCTCGCATATATGTTATACTATGCTCTACGCTATAATTATCAGTTAATTCTACTACTTTGTTAACCACCTGTGTCGCAGGGATTGTATTGCAATTATCAATACCAATGTTACCACTAGTCACTGCAATGACTTTATGTGGTGAATACTTCATTAATATATAAAGTAATAATGCACTATCTGCGCCACCACTAACATTGATTGCAATTTCTCCATCTGGGATGTGGATATCCACACCACATAAATTAATATCCATTATCCTATACTCGCTTGTTTCAAAATAGTTTCCACCCATTGTAAATCTTTAACTTCATTCTTACGCTTCAATCGTATCTGCCAATATTGAGGATCAATATAATCCACAATCATTTCAATCTGCTTGTTATTCAACATGTCCAATAAACTCTGTGCATCATTACTTGCATAGATAACCCACGGACTAATTCTACCAGAACATATATGAAATACCGCTAGACTCGGTGCTACTGTTTTGAAATAGGTATTCCAATCATTCTCTCTATCTTCTGCCCAATCTTGCATTGACAATATTGTACGCTCAACTGCCCTGTCAACACTTTCAACTTTCAATCTCTCTTTTACCCAACCGCTAAACTTTGCATCATGTGTCCACTGATCTAGTTTTACTTGATTCTTTAACAACCATGTAGTATAACTAGTAACATCATCTATCTTAACTTCAATGCAATATTTACCATACTTTATGAAGGCAGCGTAATACGAACTTTTTGCAAATTCCGTATAAGATTTTTCTTTCTTTGAATTTGTGCCAATACGATAGAACAACTGATATGCACGATATCCTAATTGAACATCTTTGTCATTCTCTTGCATATGTCGTTTTTTCTGCACACACATATGCACAATGAGCGTATTTTCACGCTTAAAGTCTTTATTGCAGTATTCACACTTGTACGATATTGGTTGCATAATTTATAAACTTTTTATACTCGGCTGTCATTTTACTATTATACACTATATCTAAGTCTTTGCATAGCACTTCTAGGTCTAAATTGAATAAATCATCAATGACCAAAGTTGATGTCCGACTTAGATAGGATTTGCTATCAGTCATGATATCATCTTTTATTTCTGCTATAATAGTAGTTATCTCTTCTGGTGATGGTATAGCGTTACCGCCATGATGAAAACAATGCTGCAATTGCCAAAATTCCAATTCACCTCGCTCTGCATATTTCAATGCGGTTGGGTACATATGCTTCATCATGTTAGCACGATACTCTGCATCATCTTGCTTATGATCATGTATATGTGTGTTCATTGAATGAATCAATTCATCTGGTGTGATTGTACGCTTTTCATATGATTCATAAAATAGATTAAACAATCTGTCAGTTGGATTAATATAAATCGTATCTATTGATTCGTTGTTCCACGGAACTGACTTTCGCCAATCACCATAACTCAAACCAAGGATTGACCTATCTGTAAATCCATCAACAAATCCATTTAACCACGAAAAATCATCATCATTTCTTTCTATTTCTTCTATGTACAATCTAGACCAATCATCGGCATCATCTGTAAAATCAACATGGTTATCCCATGGATCAATTTTAGTTTCAGATAGAAACCTAGTTTCACACTTGAAATACTCACTTTTATAACTATCACTCTGTTGTAATACCCAACCTAGTGCTGATGATAGCATTGGTACTGCACTGAATATATGAGCGTGTTTCACTTTAAAACCGCCGTCGCTTCTTTTTTACTTAATCCAAAATCACCTAACAACTCTCTTAAATCGTCCTTGCTATGCATCCCAATAAACAATTCAACTTCATCATCGTTTAAGTTAAGATAGTTTTCTTTAATGAATCTAAATATCTTCGTATCAGTTCCTTTCTTGCCGGGAGAAATCCACTCGTGATATTGACTAGACCCTAATGACAGTGCTTGCAATAACTGAAACTGCAACTTAGGATGATGTCGCAGAGTATTAAAGTGAACATTGACTAATTCATTTGTCCATTCTAAATAATGCTCTGCGAATTGTCCCTTGCATGAACTTATGAAACGTTGCTGTGTCCACATATTCTTATTGTATTTTACAGTCTCTTCATCAGTTAGACTATCGTACCAATTGCGATCACGTGTATCTATTGCACGCATTTCACTTTTAATATTTAACTTACTCAAATCAAAATTCCCATTTCATGTTCTGGATCGCTGTCTTCTGTTTCAAGAAGAATTGCTTCTTTAATAGTACACGACTTAACATCAAATGTCAACCTAAACATCATCAACGCAGTTACATCATTAGTGAATAATTGAATTTCATCCCACCACACACTTGATGAATTATCTGGCATTGCATTATCAATCCATGATTTCATTTGTGCAGCGCGTTTCATTCTTTCGGTATGCCGTGATGGTGCAAAACCAGAATTTGATGGTGCAAAACCTGGACTATCCAAAATAATCTTCACACTGTATACATACTTGTCATAGTAAATTTGTTTTCTAATTACCTGTGTAATTTCTTTATTGTTAATCATATCTAAATGAGCTTGATTTTTAGGAGTCTTTACTTCAAGCAATTCAAAGTTATGCGTATTCTTAGAAGTGATGTTTAATAATGCATCACATGATTCTTTATCAGATACATTGAAATATACACGCAAACTATTACCTTCATAATAACTGTGCTGGTTAACTACTTTGACGTTTTTCATAGTTTTATTAAGTACAGATTTCAATGCTTGGCATCTACCATACACCGATACCGCAGTGCTACGATCAGATGATTTAGTCGTAGAAATAAAAGCAACTGAATCAAAACCATAACATAATTTAGTCTGCATCTTCCATACACGATATTTTAAAAATTCTTTGTTCATAACTACTCCTATATCAATTCACTAATGTCCAACACTTCTGGGATCTTGTTTACTTCTTTAATCAGATAGATACACTCAGGATTATCACCATCACACAATGGTACTGACAATATATGACCAAACTTTAGTTTTGGTGCGTGCCATTTTACATCTGTAAATACATTAACAATATTAACATCAAGATATTTTGGACTATAGCCCGTCATTGGGTTCATCGCAAGTGTAGTGAAACCCCTGTCATTTAATCCCATCAAACTAATCACTTCTGGATTACCCACTTCTGGGTCGCAGATAATAATACTCCAATCTAAAGGTACATTGATCGTATATTCACCAACTTGCAACACTGCTGCTGGACTGTAAAAACTTTCTAAAAAGATCAATGGAATGAAAAAATAATCCACGTTCTTTGGGTCACTGTAATCTAATACACCATATCGTAGATCATCTACCAATTCTGGCACATCATCCAATTCGTATGTTTTGTTCTCTACTGTTAGAATTTTCATATTTTGTTCTCTTTGTTATTTGTAGTCAACTTTCTCTATTGAGAACGGATAATTTGCTTCTTTATAAAACTTCTTGCGTTCAGTCAAATGACGCTTACTAAACTTTGCTGTACTCGTGAAATCATATATCTCTACAAAGTCCTTATCATCTGCTCTACGAACACCACGTCCAATTGATTGTATTACACGCACAAAACTCTTCCCAGGCTCAATCAATACCATGTTAAAGATGCGTGGGATGTTTAGTCCTACTGCTGCTACACCATAGGTGGCAATCGTAATACTATTAGTCGCTTCATTAATTTCATCGTATGCTTCTTTACGATCTGTAGACTTCATTGCGCCCTTAACGAAAGTAGTATCACCGCCAATATGCTCAACTAACATTTCACCTGCTTTGATGCGATCAACCAATACCAGAGTATTACCAGATTGTGATATTGTCTTTATTAAATTACCCATGTAACTG
>Ga0209712_10003311_pt1 | contig 13083 bp, 12 predicted proteins | sample ArcOceMetagenome_FD_187443 | JGI IMG/M metagenome (GOLD analysis project Ga0209712, IMG submission 187443) | Marine eukaryotic phytoplankton communities from Arctic Ocean - Arctic Ocean - Greenland ARC118M Metagenome (SPAdes) (version 2) | ecosystem: Environmental > Aquatic > Marine > Oceanic...
CACTTTACCTTTACTATCTGAACCTAACACTAATAGTTAGAAGCCTATGTCCTGAAGGCTATTACGCTCGCCCGGCGTATAGTTACATTACATCTTTCAGAAAAAATTGCTTTGTCAAGACTGACCACCACATTCTGGAGCCAATTTACCTCAATCTCACCTTGATAATTGATAATTCAGTCCCGATTCGAACGATACCTGTCAAAAGGCCCCTTTTGGCTCTGACGCTTATCTCGTCAGCGTTGTTCGTGTTGCAGTCCGTCGAGGTCAGACGACGACCTCTTTCGTCACCAGCTTGCCAGCCAGTCAAATTGATGAAAATTGTAAATAACCACAACATTGGCAAAGGGGCACGTCCGTCATTTGTTCCTCTTCTCAATTTCAATTTTTCCTTCTCGGAACTTATCCTACTGCCTATTGCCTCATACCTCACGACTGCTAATTAGTTTGTAGTAATCCAATACACATCTTTTAGATTATATTATACACGATAAAGAATAACAAAGATGGTAAGCTCATGGACAGAAAAGCAGAATAAGAAGGCAGAGTTTGCGATGAACAAAATGCTGGACAGTGGTGGAGAGGGCGCTGGCTTCGAAGACAAAGTATCAGCTGACGTTCGCGATGCTGCAATGGGAAAGGGAGATGAAACTATCTTTGAAAAGAAGCTATCTAAGGAAGAGAAGAAGGCTCTTGCCAAGGCTAAGCGCGACGCAAAGAAAAAGGTAAGTTGATGAAAACTGTGCTTCTATTCTATTATGAAGTTTTCGTAGTTGTGCTTCTGTTCTGGAGTTGTCGTAATTTTAGACTGTTTCATCTTTTAACACTGTTTTTCGAACGTCTTGCAGGCCAAGGGTGGACCGGAAAAGGAGGCTAAAGGAGAAGAGAAGAAGGACGATACATTTGGCATGGAGGAACTCACTCTTAAGGAGAGAAGACGTGCTGAGTTACTTGAAGAACTGGGCAGGGATAATATCGTCGTAACATACGAATCCAAGGCAGGAAAGCTCCATGCCAACACGAAAGATATCAAAGTTGGGGGAGTTACTGTTTCCTTTCACGGAAAACCTCTGATTGAAGAGACTCAGCTGACCATTAATTACGGTAACCGTTATGGTTTCATTGGTCCAAATGGAAGTGGAAAGTCGACCGTCATGAAGGCGATTGCTGCACGTTCAATCCCCATCCCTGATGGAATCGACATTTATTTCTTAGACCACGAGTATGAGGCATGTGATAAGACTGCTATCCAAGCTGTTTTTGAGGTTCAGGACGAAGTTCAGGACCTTGAGCTACAAGCTGAGAAGCTTAATGCCTTGATGGGTGAGGTTGCAGACGATGAAGAGGCTATGGCTTCCATTCAAGGACAGCTTGAGACAGTTTACGAAAAACTTGACGACCTTGATGTGAATACTGCTGAGGCCAGGGCTTCTTCTATTCTTTTCGGCTTGGGATTCACTACTCAAATGCAGGGTATGATGACGAAGGAATTCAGTGGAGGATGGAGAATGCGTGTTGCTCTTGCAAGAGCTTTGTTCTTGAAGCCGGAATTCTTGCTTCTTGATGAACCTACAAATCAGTAAGTCCGTGACCTTTCTTCTACTCTTGCAAAATTGAAATCGCTTAGCTAATTTTCTTGAATGCTTCTGCTCCTCATAGTCTTGATATGGAGGCGGTTTTGTGGTTGGAGGAATATCTAGCAAATTGGGACAAAATTCTGTTCTTCGTCTGTCACTCCCAGGATTTCATGAACAACGTCTGTACAGACATCGTTCGTCTTGATCCTACATACAAACAGTTGCGTTACTATTCTGGTAACTACGATACCTACGTACAGACTAGACGTGATCAGGATATGGTCCAGATGAGACAATATGAAACAGAGCAGAGAGAGATTGCTGATATTAAGGAATTTATTGCACGTTTCGGTCACGGAACCGTGAAAATGGTTCGTCAGGCACAGTCTCGTGAGAAATTATTGCAAAAGAAATTGGAGGCAGGATTGACAGAAATGCCTGAGGAAATAAAGATGTATGATTGGTCATTCCCTGACGCAGGATCACTCCCTGTTCCTGTACTTGCCATCGAGAATGTCAGTTTTGCGTACCCCAGATCTGACTCTCTCTACAAGGATGTAGATTTTGGTGTTGACCTTCAGACTCGTGTAGCCCTTGTAGGACCAAATGGAGCAGGGAAAACGACACTTTTTAAGTTGATTTGTGAGGAGCTCATCCCTACCAAGGGACAAATCAAGCGTAATTCTCACCTCAAAATTTCAAGGTTTACTCAGCATTTTGAGGATAAACTTGATCTAACGATGACACCTCTTGACTATTTTAAGCAAGTGCTTATGCCATTGCAGACCATTGACAAGATCCGTTCTCTTTTGGGAAGGTATGGATGTTCTGGTGATCAACAGCAGCAAATTATGGGAGAGCTCTCTGCTGGACAAAAGGCAAGAATCGTTTTCGCTATTATTGCATGGGAAAGACCTCATTTACTCCTTCTTGACGAACCTACAAATCCTCTTGATATGGAGTCTATTGACTCTCTAGCACTCTGTTTGAACAAGTTCCAGGGTGGTGTGGTAATGATTTCGCATGATATGCGTTTGATTTCCCAATGTGCCCAAGAGATTTACATTTGTGATAACAAGGAGATCACCAAGTACAGAGGTGATATTATGGACTTCAAGCTTCATCAAAAGAAGGAGAATAACAAGAAACTTGCGCAGCACATGAACGGATAAATATTATCAAGTTCGTCTGACATTTCACGTCTCTCAAAGTTTTGTTCGATTCCTGCATCATTTCGTTAGCCGATTTAAAGCAGTAATTGTATATGATTGAATAATGCCGTTAGTCTAGTAGGACATTTGAATAGTTGTTATTGATGATCTTTGGATGTACAAAGGCATTGCACAAAAAGCAATATAATTCATCTTCCGCAGAAAGGCTGTATGTACTTGCAGCTTACAGAGTTATCATACCGCGTGGTGAACAATTTCCTGTGCTGTTAAAGCTCTCCCATTCTCCCATTCTTAATAAAAAGAAGAATTCAATACAAATGTGCAATAGTTTATATTTTATATGTAGTGTATTACTCTGCGGAGAAACTGAGTGAGTGTTCAGGAAATACAGTTTCGAGGGCCACCTTCGCAATGATATCTACAATTTCTAGTTGCTGAGTGATTCCAGGACAGCTGCAGTTGATCTCTCCAACGTACAACTCATCATCTGTTTCGCCATAAATGTAATCTGCGGTCCACAGCAAGGGCAGAGGGCGATCAGCCATATCAAATGAATCCATAATTCTTGGAACGTCCTGCTTCAAATGCTCAACAAGGCTCGCGAATTTAGGATCACCGGGTTCATACTTGGTGTAAATTGCGCCTGATGCCAGAGTTGCAGAGAGTCCCCCTTCCTTTGGCTTCTTGTGAACAATCTCTACTAGCTCAGATCCGACAAATAGACAACGTACTTCTCCCTCGGTGATACGAGGCAAGAAACGTTGGTCAACCATCATGGATCCTGCAATGAGACCTCCATCGAAATAGCGTCCTTCTCCGGTAGAAGTCCATTCTCCCGAATATTGTGTGCGACCGTGAACGCAAAATTCAATGAATTCTCCTACGGTGTGATACTCTACATGATTATCCCAAGCTTCCACGAGTTCAAGTTCGGTGTCCAAAGACACCATGCATTCTCCAAATGTATCACAATACTGTCCATCTCTCAATTTGACGATCCAAATACCCTCACCCTGACTTCCACGATTCTGTTTCATCACTCTGGGCTGGAAAGCAATACTTTTTCGGAAGCCTTCCTTGAATTCCTCTGGGTCGTAATAAACGTATGTGTCTTGTAGACCACACTTGAGGTGCTTGATTTTTACCAAAGACTGTTGAAATCGAAATAAGGACAAGAAAACTGTGTGAACAAAAATACTCACTTCCAAACAAAACTGTTGAATATCGAGATTTTGATGGATCCACAAATGCAACTTACGTCCTTTGCACCCAAGGTAGACATAACATCAGGATGGGTCATAATCATCAACCCTGCATCACTAAGCTCCCTCAGCATATCATCAAACTTCTTCTGAGAAGTAGCGGAAAGAGTTCCTGGGTTATTGCGAACAATAATACCCTGAGCGTGGATTTGCAAAAAGTTCTTGAGCGCCAAGTTGCTCTTCACAGCAATCCTATTGTCATTATCACTCTCCTCTAAAAACTGAAATATCGCAGAATTGGACTTGACATCTGCATATGCATCCACTGCATATGCAATTGGTAAAGAGTCTCGACGGTGCCCATGTTCATCTTTATCATTATCGTTGATTCCCAGAGCCTCCAAGACTGGAATAAACCTCTCTGGTCTTTCATGATCAAGAGGGTTGTACTCTCCAACATTGGTGGTGACGCGTTTGAGAAGTTGATAGTCACTCTCAGTGACGTCCTCTTCTCCACCTTCAAATTGTTCAATCTGCTGGACAAGAGTATCATTACCATATGGCTCTCCCGAGAGAAGAACGGAGGTAGACTCGTTCATATCTTTATGCTCGATCGGGATGGAAATAGAGAATGCAGTAAGAGGATCGAGGTCTGGAAGCTCAAGTTCGAGGGATGCATCGCATTGCCCTTCGCTTGGCGCAGGGGAGCTGCGTCCGTCTAGATCCAAATCCAAGATGGGGTTCATGGTAGTGGTGCTTAGGCCGGTGCTTACGATTGTGTTGTTCATGATGCCTTGATCAAATGATAGTTTAATATTGCAATCTCTTTGTAGAATTTGTGAGAATATGGCTGCGAAAAAACCGAGTGTAGCAAAGAGAAGCATCAATTGAAATATGGTAGAATGGTGAAGTCTCGATCTCTCTTGGAGAAACAAACGATGCAGTCCCTTGGAATTTTGTTGGTTCTGAGTCTTTGTTGCTGTAGTCAGACAAGATGCTTCATTGGTTTTACCAGTCCTCGTCATTTTTTTCATGCGGACCTTGTGAGCGAGGAACGAGGTATGCATCGTGCAGATCAATTAGGTAGGTGATGGTTGAATCACAAAAACGATGAGAAAAAGATAGGTACAAAAGATTGAAGATGGTAGCAACAAGTTCGAAATACAAACCGCGAAGAAGAGAAGATTCGATTGATTCGAATTTCTGAAATTCGTTCGCCAATAAATCGGAAAGTGATATTTTGTCATTTCTCAAAGTCAAAAGCACCCATTTTTAACATTGAGAACTGCCCTCGGCACAGATAATAGATTATTCAATCATAAAAGGGCCTTTTAGCCTTATTTCCGTTACAATGTTTATTTTCATGAAACGGTTAAATGCCCACCTTTAACCGCGTTCCAATATTCCTCCTTCTTCACGTCCACGCATTTTCATTTCGATGTTCTTTCCCGACTAACTCAGCGATGGTGGCTTTACGACAACCAAGACAACGCAGTGTTTCTTTCTTCATTAATATAAATAAATACAGTATGGGATCGAAACAGTCGAAACAAATTGAACAGCCTATATCTGTCACTGAAATTCCTACTACAGAGGCAGTTCCGGTGACCGCTTCTGTAAAATCTGGAAGCAAGCTCCCCTTCAACCATCCAAAAGTAACTACCAGTGAAGGAGGAGAATGTCCATACAAAAATCCACTCAAGAGCATTGGAGGCCTCTTTAAAAGGAAACAGGAATTTCCTGATGCATTGAAAGCAGACACTACTGAAAAAGAAATGAGCGAAACTAGATCTGGATGCCCCGTCAAAGTAGCCAAAAATACTTCTACCTCGGAATCGTCGGCTTCGTCTGGTTGCCCTGTGAAATCGAAATCAAAATCTTCAACTGTGTACAATGTCTATTCTCAACCTATAGATCCCAAGAATAACATGCCATCAGTTGCAAATCAATTACCTGCTCCAATGCAAAATGAAAAGCTTAGTACTGAGCGAATTCGATCTACAATCCCAAAAGGAGGAACAGACGAAGAAACATGGACCTACCCCTCTCCACAAATGTTTTACAACTCCCTTGCAAGGAAGAACAAACTTGGCGATACAGAGGAATCCGATATTGGATCAGTTGTTGCAATCCATAATAATATGAACGAAAAGACATGGTCAAAGGTTATGGAATGGGAGCAGGTACTTTGTCCAGAGGCGGAAAAAGAGGGTGGAGCGAAATTGCTGAAGTTTTTGGGAAGACCTTCGGATCTTAGTCCAAAGGCTTGGGTTAAGAATATGATTTTTGGGCATCCTTTGCCATTTGATCGTCATGACTGGACTATTCTGAGGCCTGATGGTACAGAAGTCAGGTATGTGATTGATTATTATGTGGATGAGACGAAGGCTGATGAGAGTGAAGGAAGTGGATTTCCAGATATGCATGATCGTAATGCAATCGAGAGTATTCTTGTGGATGTTCGCCCAGCGGCTGATTCTGTTGAGAATGTGCTTGGAAGAGCTGTCACAATGCCCTACGCAAGGCGTGTCGAGAAGAGCACGAAATTCGAGCCCATGGCAGTCCTTCCCACTAGTGAAATGAAAGAGCAGATTGCTGAGAGTGAAAAGGTTTGGGAAAATATTCAGAATAGCGTCAAGGAGAGTAAGAAGGCTGCCGAAGCGAAAAGTATGATATTGAAGCCCGGTGATATTCCTGACGATCAGAAGAAAGACTTCAATCTTGACATAACTGATGAAGAGGCAAAGAGTATTGCCAAGTCGTTTGTTAAAATGCTGGACACTTGCGAGAGTACTCAAAAGCTTATTAATGAATGCAAAGATGAAGCAGAATGTGCCAAAGCATCTCTTGCTCTGACCATGTGCCTTGCAAAGGTTGTGTGTCCAATTCAACAAGGAGCGGTTTCTGAAGCATTGAATGGAGATGACTTTGATGAGAATGACGAAAAGGCTGAAGCGGCATACAATGCCAGATTTGAAACGGCGTTAGAGAACATGACGATTTGTGTGACTGGCAAAAGTCAGAGGGCCGCTGCTGCACGAACGAAATATCCTGAATTGTTTCAAAACTCGTCAAAGTAAAGATAACAGAATGAATTGAATCTTTCAACTTTTCCACTTTTTGTCAAAAGAAGTTTCTGAAGGTGCTCATTTCTGTATTTTCCACACATGTAGATTCGCACAATCCAGAAGAAGAGGGAAAGATTCACTTGCGATTATTTCTCTGCAAGTCACTCGATCCAGTCGTCTGGGAAATTATGACTTCATGCGTGTATTTTCTCATGTGGCAGCACCAAGATTAAAATGTAATTGATTGTTCGTGTAAAGAGGTTCGAGGAACTTTGTTTTGTCCAAACTCCTCTTTGAATTATCGAGTTCGAAGCAACGTTTATCGTTGATGTCTCGTGTATGTAGTCGAAGCCCTTCCATTGGAAGCCCAGGTGAATCTGTTCAATTGCCCACCTCCCCTCTGGAAGGATACTTTCACTTGACCAACTTCCAAACAAAGTGGTGTTGCATCGTTTCTAATCTTCTCGCGCTACCTCCGCTCACCATGCAGCTGAGAAGCTTGCAGACAGAAGCGTCTCAAGCACAGATTAGTAGTATAGCTTTAATACTACTCAATGAGTTTATTTTAACCTACAACCTGCAACTATCACTCCACTTTGACAGCCTCACCATTCATCACTGAGCTCAATAGCATCACAAGAATTCCTGATTGTTTCTTCTTCTTTCCAATTCCAAGAAGTAATTCAGAGTAAGATGCACTCTTTTTTCTTCTATTTTCGATTTCATAGATGTCGTCACTGTTCCGATGCTAGTATTTACTCCTGATGCTATCAAAACTTTGGCTACGTCCCTTGTTGATAAATCTGTCAATTCACAAGCTCTCTGATTCCCAAATTCCAACACTTTATCCTGCACTGTGCTCTTGATTACCCAGGTGTTACAATGATATTTATTTTTCTTTCCTGAAGCAACAAACATCTTATGCTCTTCCCTTTCTTCTTCTGTTGCTTCGTCCGCACGTTTCTCTCAGCCCATCTAGTACCAATTCTTTTCGTTTCTTTCAGTCCTTTCAAAGTTCCGTCAAATAAACGTTGCTGAGCATCATGTGACGACAAAATCTTGAAAATGGGACTAATCATCATCGCCATCATCACATTCAGCCTGAATCCGAAAACAATCAAGATAGCGATGATGAGACTGTATCTCGCAGCAAAACGCCATCTAGCATGTAAACGTGAAACCACCAAGAAGTGCAGAAAGCCTAGGAAGTCTCGGTGTTCATATTTAGTAAGTATTATATTTATGTGCAGCTTTATACATCCTTCTTAACTGCATTTTCATTCCTCAAAAGAAGGCGACTCATGACAATTGTTGCAACCACCCAATGCAAAAGAGATGACTTCAACCACATGCGAGGGCTTGGATCCCCAAGCATGGCAGCTTGAGAGTCCTCGTTTGTTGTGCACGCCATGAAAAGTATGGTACGGTAAAATGGAACAAATACCGAAGCAGCATTTTGCATGACGTCTAACGCAGCCAAAACAGAGCCCAGAGATTCTGGCGGTGCAATCTGCGTCACAAGTGACCGCAAGGAAAGACTTAGCAATGAATTGGCTACAGCGATGATTGGACAAATGAGAACCAAAAAGATATAAAAATTTCCTCCCAGCTCCAATGTTGTCGCGATGGCAACGCCCGCAGCAGCAGCACACGCAGCTCTATAATCACCCCCGAAAAAATGCAGTGCCGATTGAACAAAAAAGGTCTGAAATAGAAATGACAAAACACTCTGGTAGCTTGAAAGATACCCCCTTTGGTGTGGCTCAATGCTAAACATCTCCTCATAAAACGATGCCATTGAAGAGTACGACGTGGCGCGTAGTACCCAATGATAAATGAGAGTACAAATGACCACCGCACTGAGTTCCTGGGAAGTAAAGCACGCTTTCAGATTTTGTGCAAAAGATGTGAATTTGTTTGCCTTGGAAGGTTTCTGTTTCTGTTCTTTGTCTTCACTTTGACGCAGTTCCTTGTCTTTCTGTTCATCCTTTTTTGGCAGCAATATAGCAGCAAGAATAAAATTTAATACGAACAGAATGGCAGCGAGAAGCGCAGGTGCCTTTTTATCAACATTCTTGTAAAGGTATGCCCCTACTGATGGACCGACAATAAACGCTGCTGTAGAGCACGCAGACAGTCTTCCCATGTGCCTCGATCGCTCTTGCTTGGTTGTATATGTTGAAATCATGGAAGTAGATATTGTGCTAGTTTGCTTCACAGCGCCGACCACAACTCTACTGATGATTAAACCCTTCATACCTCCATAAACAATGAGAGAATAAGACAGGGCACTCCCAAGGAAAGACACATAAAGAATGTGCTTGCGCGACATAATTCCACTGTCTGACAATGCTCCCATGACAAGAGCACCAATAATCTGGGAACTGGAAAACAAACTGCTTAGTAGCTCACGGAGCGATGCACTTGTAACGCCTGCATCTTGATAATATTGATTGAGTAGTGGGACCACGAGAGCGACGGAAAACATATCGATCATATTAAGAATTGGAAGTGATGTTGTAGGATGAATTATGAACGAATCATTGGACTTTTGGTTTTCATCTTCTTCTTCGTCATAATTCAAGAGTCCAACTGTAGAGAGAGAGCTGCCAGAGGTAGGAGCTTCATCTCGAAACTTTTCTTGAGGCGGCATTGGGATTGCAATCATATGGATATGAACGTGAAGAAAATCATGCATTCAGCTGTGCGCTGTTTTGCGGTGTGCGTTCACTAAAAAGTTTATTGTAGGTGTTGTGTTTGCCAGCAAGCCACCAGCACAGAGTAGTTCAAGCATTCATCAGGTTATGCGTCCAGGATATGATCTAAACACGAATAGCCGTTGCGCTTGCAAGTTAGTTGCAAGCAAGCAACAAGCGAGCAAGCGAAGGTCATCAGCGGAAGAAGCACCTACCTACTCGTACTACTGTTGTACCTACTGCAGCTGGTAAAGGGAAACGCAACACCGCCATGGTTCAAATCCAGCTCCGTACATCAAAAGGAAGATGGAAGACTGTGAAATATATTCTCCTAAGATTATCGATTCTAGCAGCTGTACTATACATTTGCTTCTTTGCAGAAACTAATGATGGTAACAATGCTAGTACTACTAGCCACGGACCTCCGTCGATGGACGCAGTTCAAATTACTAATAGCAATGCCAATGATGGTGCCATTAGTGGCGGTGAAGATTTTATTGCGAAACCAAAAATTAGCACGCACAAATGTAGTTACAAATCACTGGAAGACCTGAAATCTTTCGAAAGAAAACCCGTGGCATCGAAGGACAATGATGGAAATGGTCGTCGGCATATGGTCGATCCACCAAAAGGAGGAAAGATTACATTGGTCTGCTGCGATACAACAAAAGGTCCAATGTCTATTGCAGTACATCACAATTGGGCGCCTCTTGGGTCCCAGCGTTTTCTCGAAATGGTTACTGATAACTATTTCTCGAGCAAAGTTGCAATGATGAGATGTGCGAAAAACTTTCTTTGCCAATTTGGTATTGCTGGAGAACCATATCTTAATAGGAAATATAGATCTATTGAAGATGATCCTAATTGGATGCCAGAAGGACCAACCCATATGACAAATGAGTATGATGTTCGACGATTTGCTAAAGGCTATTTCGCGTATGCAGGTGGTGGTAAGAATTCACGAAGCAATCAATTGATTGTAGCACTCGGTGATAATAAGAGGCTTGGTGGGGGGAGTCCTTGGGAAGTTCCGTTTGGCGAAGTTGTTGGCCTTGAATCGTATGCGACTCTTGGCTCAATATCAACGCAATACGGTGAAAAAGGGCCTTCGCAGAGATTGCTTCGAAAGGAAGGTTCGTCTGATAATGTTGCGCAACAATTTCCAGATCTTGATTATATGACATCTTGTATTGTTGTCGACGAAGGTGACGTATAAATAGTTTGCTTAATTCCTGTTTTTATTTCTCTTCTTTGCAATCTTTTACCTTGACATTGTGCTTGGCGGTCAAACGTCAAGCATGGCATCCAACAAATGTACTTTCATTCTGCTTTCATGACTTTTAGACAACATCGGGAGATTTTCCTCCATCAAATTCCTTTCCTTCCGCCGGTTCTTTCCCGCTTCTCCTACGCACGAAAATAAATACAGCGCCAACCAACAGGACACTGCCAACTGAAATGAGGGCAATAGAAGTGGAGCTAAGACCACCACTGCTGCTCTGACCCTCGAAAAAAAAGACATCATCTGAAGTTTTGTAGCAGTCACACGTCTTGTCGTATGCTTTCTGACCACCAAAGAAGAATAGAGTGTTACTTTTTTTGTCAACTGCAGCTGCTGCACGGAAACGAAGTTCTGGAAGATCAGACTCGTAGGTCCAGGAAGGATTCTTTGCAAGAGGGTCGAGAATTTCGACATCGCCAACGGCAACGGATTGAGTTGCAGGGTCGAGAGCATTGTTGTCGCACTTGAAAGAAGGCTGTTAATTTATTATTCGATAAAAAAATGCAGAATAAAAGAGAAACAAAGACTTACCTGGTCTTCGTGCTTGTCCTCACCCCCAATGACAAGAATTTTCTTGTCCATCACAACAGCAGCCTTATCTCCTCTTGCAGTGCCAAGGTTAATCTGGTCAGATGAAGATTCAGTCCAAGTGTTTGATTCAAAATTATAGCGCTCTACTGTTGTCAAAGGCGCACAGTAATCATTGTCGTCATTAAACCCGCCAATGACATACGCCGCATCAATGTTTCCATGATTGTAGTACAAAGCTGCAACATCTCCACGTTTTGTGAGCATAGGAGTGAGATTGTCAATAGTACCTGTCTTCGCGTCAATACTAAATACCTTCGTTTTAACAGTGTAGTTAGGGCCATATCCTCCAAATATGTAAATTTTGTCGCCTCGCACAACAGAGCCGTGATCAGACGCTACATACTCATCTCCCAATGTAATAAATGTGCTCCAACTTTGGGTCTCGGGATCGAACACCTATTTCCAAAAGTAATTAGTATGTTAGTTCAACAGTGATTTGTCGAGGATTGTTAGTACATGTGGAATCACAATTCAGGACTACTTACAATAACATCGTTAACATTCGCATCTGCACCGTCCCTACCACCCACTACATAGATTTTTCCATCTGCAACTACAGCGGTGTGTCTAGTTCTCTGTTGAGGCATACTAGGGAGTTGTGCGAAGGTCTTAGCATCTGGATAGAAGACAGTTGCTTGGTCAGAGAATTCTTGACAAGCGAAACCAGGGTACTCTGCTTCGGAGATATACTTGTTCCCGTCTTCACTAATGCATCCTCCCAAAAGAACAATAGAACTCTTGCTCTTCTTTTCATCTGTCGAGCCTTCGATACTGCCATCAAAATATGTTGCAGTAAAATCTGAAGTCTTGACAGGCATTACCTCAGAAATCTTTGAAAGCTTAACACCAACTGTACCATCAGCAGACGCAAGGGTGGAAAGAGTGAGAGAAACGAGGACGGATAGGGAGAAAATCATGGCCAAGATGGGTGGATTGTATTTTATTAAAAGAAGTTCTTTTATGAGTGGCGAGTGGCGCAAAGGAACGCTTCTGAAAATTGGATCTATATTATTGAAGCAAGTGTCAAATGTCAAAAGTACACGACACGACACTACACCACCATGACAGCTCGTCAAAACCACTCATTATTCATTATTCAACAAGGATGTCAATATAAAGACTCAATAATACATAAATTAATGATGTTTTAGGCTTTTAATAAATACGTGGTCCTCCGCTCAAATTCGAAATAGCTCATTACCTTGAGTTGACATTCACACCGCGCACGGTATCTTCAATGTTCAATGTGAAAATACCTAATGGCAATTTCAAATTGTAGACGGACAGACGGCCTCTCTCTTGCCATCCAGTATCCTTCATAAACTTCATTTGTCTGTTTTCGTAACTGCAGAGAAATTTTGGACGTTTTGTGGAAGTGGACGCATAATTCTGCCTTTCACATTATTCACTCATTTTAATCTCATCTTTCCAAGACGTGTACTTTGAACTTGTCACAAAGAATTCCATTCATTCTTGAATTATGCGACCAGTAGTC
>Ga0209712_10003312_pt1 | contig 13082 bp, 11 predicted proteins | sample ArcOceMetagenome_FD_187443 | JGI IMG/M metagenome (GOLD analysis project Ga0209712, IMG submission 187443) | Marine eukaryotic phytoplankton communities from Arctic Ocean - Arctic Ocean - Greenland ARC118M Metagenome (SPAdes) (version 2) | ecosystem: Environmental > Aquatic > Marine > Oceanic...
GAGGTTTTTCCGCAACTTATTAATGACCTTAGTCACTGCATTATCAGTGATCAGGCGCCCCAGCCAAACCTGCTCAATTAACTGGTCACGACTGATAATTTGATCGGTATGTCGGCAAAAGTAAGCCAGCAACTCAACCACCATAGGTTCCAGCTGCAGGATTTCTTGCTCAAAACTTAAGGTTTGTTGCTTTTCACAAAACACAAACTCTTCAATTTTCCAACGCATTGTTTACCAAAATTTATCTAAGTTACGGAAAAATAACACATTGATATAACCCGGTCACCAAAAGTCACAACTCGTCACTCATTTATCACTACTTCACACAGCGGCACTATTAATATGCTTTCTAGAAATTAATCATTCACCAAAGGAAAATTAAATATGACATTTATTCAAGGGGGCTATAGAGCCATCATAAAAGTAATCATTATATGGTTATTACTTCTGATTCCATTGATTGCGCCTTTACAGGCAAATGAAGTGGAGCCGCTTAGTTTCAATACACCAAAGACATTATTGGAGCATAAGGTAGAAAACAAACAAGATGTGATAGATTTACTTCAATCTAAAGTGCTGAAGCAACAGTTAGTCAGTCTTGCTCAACAAATTGATGCAACTCGTCCATCAGAACTGTCGACTCAAGAGGTCATTTCTCTTAGCTCTATTCTGACTCAGCATAAAAGAACACTGACGTTGATTGAGGAACAGAAATATCCAATTAATTTTTATCATCACCTCATTTATACAAAAGCACAGCAAACACAAGCACAACAAAAAACATCATCTTCTAAAAACATGATAGAACAACAAATAGAACAAATATTTGCTAGTTCAATGCCAAGTTTCTCCGATGAAAAATTGTATAAAACCAGTTCTACTATGGGCTGGTCTTTACCCATGGGTCAGGATTATATGTTTGATTTATTCAAAGGCTACCAACAAAATGCCAGTTTAAATATAAATCAAGCAATTGACCTTATTTCCAATTACCAACTTTACAAAGTATACGAAGCTGTCTTGCCTGTTGTTGTTCCCATCATCGAAGCAGAAGAAAACAAACGTTATTTAGTAGACACCGATGTGTTAGTAAAAACACCCAATGGCGCGACTATATCTTCCGTTATCGTTAGAAAACGTGGAGACAACCAAAAACGACCCACCGCTTTTCAATTTACTATTTACGCCGATGAAAAATGGCAAGTTAAACAGGCTATACATGCCGCTGCTCATGGTTATATCGGGGTGATTTCCAATACTCGAGGCAAAGCTAAAAGCCCTGACAAAATAATTCCCTGGGAACATGATGGCGAAGATGCAAATGCGCTTATTGACTGGATTTCAAAACAACCATGGAGTGATGGCAATGTTGCCATGTATGGCGGAAGCTATTTGGGCTTTGCACAGTGGGCAGCTGCAAAATATAAACATCCAGCACTAAAAACCATTGTGCCTATGGAAGCCGCACATCCTTTTGTTGGCCTACCTGTTGAAAATAATATTTTTATCACCCCTAACTATCAGTGGGCATTTCATGTGACCAACAATAAAACCATGGATCATTCAGTTTATAACGACTGGCAACATTGGCAAGAGTCGTTTGACTCGTTATTTGAAAGTGGCCGTGCTTTTACAGATATTGATAAAGTAGAAGGTACACCAAACCCCTGGTTTCAAAAGTGGTTAGGTCATTCTAGCTATGATAGTTATTACCAAAACATGCTGCCATATCAGGAAGACTATAAAAAAATCAATATTCCCGTATTGAGTATCACTGGGTATTTTGGCGCTTCAATTTCTGCTGCATATTTTTTCAATGAACATAACCAATACAATCCTAATGCGGACCATTCTTTTTTGATAGGCCCTTATGGTCATCGAACGGCGCAAGGCATCCCGCGCTCTTATCATAGTAATTACAAGTTAGATGACGTTGCCTTGGAAAAAGACAGTCAGGAAATTACCTTTGAATGGTTTGATCATGTGTTGTTTAACAAACCCAAGCCTAAACTCATCAAAGATAAAGTTAACTATCAATTAATGGGCAGCAATACTTGGCAACACAAGCCATCACTGGTTGAACTCAACCAACAAGCGGTGACTTATCACTTGGGTAAAAAGCCAAATGATAAAAAGCATTATCAACTAATAACCAAGCAACAAAATGAATCTGATTTTATTCAACAAACTGTTGATATGAGCGATAGAAAAAATCAGCATAACGCTCAGGTTTGGCAAGTTATTCAAAAAGAACTTAACGAGCCCAATGGATTAGTATTTGTTACTGACACGTTTGAACACCCTCAGGAACTCACAGGTTCAATTACAGGCCACTTTGCGTTGGCAATTAACAAGAAAGATGTGGATATTGGCTTTAAATTTTACGAACTAAAAGCGAATGGAGAAACATTTGCACTGGCTCGTTATATTAGTCGAGCAAGTTATGCAGCTGACATGAGTCATCGCCACTTACTGACCCCCAATCAAAAAACAATTATTCCAATCATTAATAGCACCATAACCTCAAAACTAATCGAAAAAGGCAGTCGTTTGGTGATGGTCCTAAACGTTAATAAAAACTCTGGCGCACAAGTCAACATGGGCACAGGGAAAGATGTCAGCGAGGAAACCATTGCTGATGCTGGCGAGCCACTTGAAATCAAATGGTTTAGTGATAGCGAAATTAATATTCCACTCAAACCGTGGAAAATGTAATTTTCGTGAACGGATAATGTACTTTAAAGTCGCTTTTAACAGGTCAAATATTACGTAGTGGCCATGACATAGTGATCATGGCTCCGCCTTCCTGTTGATTAGCGACGCTAAATTGACCTCCATGATTGCGCACGATTTCGGCACATAAAGGTAGCCCTACGCCAGAACCATCTTTTTTAGTGGTATAAAACGGTGTCATCACATTGTCTAAATTACCAAATCCTGGACCGTTATCTGTCACTTCAATAACCTGTCTGTTTTGCTGATAATAAGCATTGATATGCACAATAGCAGTGTCGGTTTTACAGGCTTTCATTGACTGATAGTTCAAGCTTAGCCTTTTCTATTTCAGCCGCAATGTCGGCAATTCGTCCTTGATAGGTAAGGCGTTCATTTTGCTGTTCGTATTTGAATGCTTCTCGTTGAGCATTTAACTGGGCAAGGGTACCTTGTGCTTGATTGACTTCTTGTTCCAACATTGGGTTAGTTAGACGCAGCACAGTGGTGTCCTGAGTGACAGTCGCACCGGGGCGTAGCAATATTTCAGAGACCTTCCCCTGTGCAGGTGCAGTCAACAAACGCACTTTAGCAGAGGCAAATTCACCGTAGGCATCGGTGTAGATATTTATCGCACCTGTTTCAACTGTTTGAAACGATAAGTTTGAGTGGGATATGCTCTTAGTAGAATTATTACTCAAGGAAAATACTGCATAACTCAGTAAAACTGTAAAAAAACCAACACTGGCCCATTTTTTCCACGGTCTGTGTTTTTCCAATTTTATTTGCATGCAAAATGTTCATTTATAACGAGTAAGATAATCTCTATAAGAAAGTATCGTGCCAACAGTTAATAATGTTATTTTTCAATGTGATAGCTTTACTTGTAATGTAGGAAAGCATGAGGAGTGTTCGGTTTTAAATTACTTGTGTTCGGTTTTGAACTGAACAGGTCTATTTTCTTTAGGCACAAACCAGTTAGTAAAAATAACTCTCTAAATCAAATAGTAGAAAAGGAGAATGTAAAAGTATCTGCTAAGTACTAGAAACCAGAGTCCATTAGAGCTGCAAAAAATTACTGTAAGCGCCTACGTAATTCCTCATTTCTCTTGAATTGATTGAACCTTATATATATTAATATAGGTAAGTCACAAGAAGAGAGGGGGGAGTGTGAAACCAGCAGCATAAGACAGCAAGTCAAACATCATTCGACTACCAATTTATGCGAATAAACCACAAATTCGACTCCTTGTTTTTCCAGCCAGTCAGCGAGAGACGAGCCAGTCAACATGTTTGGTTTAGGCATGGTTTCTCGGTAAAGTCTTAACTGTTCGATTTTTTCTTCGCTAAGGATTTGCTCTAATGAGACCAGAAAATAACTGCGATCTGATAAACGGTTTTTAGGAAGTGGTATCTGCCAGCCTTGTGGGCTTTTAGTGAGTGGCAATACTGTATATGCATCTTGGGCGACTAACAGTATTTGAACCTGTGATTTATGTGTTTGAAGGTACAATTCACAGAGCTGGTTTAGTGCTGAACCAGCAAAAGTTTGACTGCTTAAAGGTATATCCTCACTGGATGTTTGGGTACAGGTTTTATCTTCCTTAAGCAGAGCGACTAAATGTGTTTTTTGGGTTGGTTCTACTTTCGATGCATTTTTTTTGTTAGCTATAGGTTGATGATTATTATCAGTATAAGTGAATTCATCAAGTCCAAAAAACAACACTAATACCAAAACTGTTGATGCACCAGCTATTAAACGTCGAGAGTTAATACTTACTAACTTTTTATTTTTTATACTAGCTAAAGGTTGTTCTTGTAAGATGTGGGGTAAGGTAGCAGCAGCCTGTTCTAGATTCTTAATAAGCAGGCAGTAGTCGTTTTTTAATTCAGACTGGTTAGCTTCGGGCAGTAAAAATGTCACTTTAGCGCCAAGCTGTGTCCATTTTTCTAGCTGAGGTAGTGCCAGCTTAAATTTAACCGCAACTTGTGTAACGGCCAGTACTTGATAGTTAGTGGTATTCACCTCACCAGTCGCACAAATCACGGTGTCGCCTTGGCTGACTTCACCATTACCTAGTAAACCTTTTGATTGTGCTAAGTGGCCTAAATACATGGCGACTTGCCAGCTGTTTCCTTGGTCGATTCGAGCGCTTATATCAACGCGATAACTGCAAGCGCCAAACATCTGCTGAATAATTCCCACACCTTTTTTAACGAAGTTATGGTAACTACCGCTGATATTGGCCGTGGTTGAAGTGCCATTGACCGACACAACTGAGCTGATATCTTCGTCATCAATAGGCGTGATATTTTGTATCGCTACTAAGCCTTGAGTAGTGGCGATAAATATATGGGTTTTCATCTAGCTTGGTGCCCTGCCATTAATACAGAAACGGGAAACAAAGGCGATTTAACTCTTAAGTAATGATTATGATAGGTATATTGCAAACTCAGCATCAAACATGTTTATAAACTTCTGATCTGATTCTTCCATTATTAGCTGCGTTTTACCATCCACAATAGGTGGGAAATGGATTGAGGATATTAATTCCTCAGAACAACAATTCATTCGCACGCCTTGATTGTGATGTTTTTCTATCGAGTGTGGTATTTTAAGTATTACGTACACTTGCCCAGAAAATTGTTTATCTCGCTTAAATAACAGTTCAAATTCTGCAGATTTACGGCTGCTGATTTCAATTACCGAACTGGCTGCAGCTTGCAACGGGCTAGTGGCAAATGCCACTTTATGTAAAAGTTGTATATATTGACGGCGTAATGGAATGGATTGATTTATTTGCTGCATAAGCGGTTGAGCATCAATTTTTGGATGACCTTGCGCTAGTTGTACTAGGTCATTAAACACCAATGATTTTGGGATCTTATGCGGAGCTAACTCTTGCTGCTCTGGCGTATGTTGATGTAACTCGCGGTACAAGGTTTTGGCGGTAAATAGTTGCTCCTTTAAGTGCTCGTGATTATCAGGCATGAGGCGTTCCATATATTTGCTTAAATCTATTACTGAATATGCATAGGTCAGAGCGATAAATTTCAGTTAACTCGGTATTTTCAGGATTTAATTTTTCTATTTCCAAACAATAGCGTTCCACTATTCGTTGGCAATGGTCGAGCGCTTCGCTGCCATCTTGATAAACATCGAGATCTTGATGCGATGGCAGTTTTTTAAATCCATCTTTATTATTACTTTTAAAAGCGCTTGCAGCTTCAGTTAGCCAAGTTTGTGCTTCGTGGTGCTGGGATAACCATTGTTGTATGTGCATAAACAGGTCTACTTCAGACCCAGCTGTGTCCTCTAGTTGTTCTCTCATCCAAATTTTGAGCGTTTGTTGTAATTCTACAGGGATTTGTTTGAGCATGATCCCAACAAACAAAGGATTATCGAGAGTAAAAAATATATGAGCAATGACCTGTTGTACTTGTTTGCAATAAATCTGGGAGTTGCTAAGTTCGGCTGTATAATGTTGGTAGTGGTGGTTGGGAGATTGTTTAAGTTTATCAGCCAACATCTGTGGCGATTTTCGTTTGGCCTGCACTAGCACTGCTTGCCAACCACCAAATATGGCTAAACGTAAAAAGGATAGAGGTAATTGGTACGCCAACTTACCGTGGCTTAATAGGGATTTCATTGGCTGATATTGAGCCAAGGTTAAAAACTTTGGTGATTGGCACAACCAACTTAAATCTTCACTGTTATCTGCTTGTTCAAACACAGTGTTTTGTACCCAATCTGCGTTTACTTCACCTTGCTCGCTGTTGCTGCCAAGACTTAAGGCATAATCAGCATTAAAAGTATTTTCAACCACTTCTATGGCAGTTATCGCATCGAGTAAATCGTCTAATACTGTGGAATATTTAATATAACTGGGTTGTGCTGGTGGGCTTAGCCAAAAATTGAGTACATCTTGGTCAGTTAGCCTTTGGGCTGTCAAACTATGTTGTTTTAACCATGCACTGATTGCCCGAAAACGTTCTTGAGTACTGGCTTCAGGAATATGCTCTTTTAAGTAGCCATAAATAAGCTTTTGTAAATTTGAGGACAACTGCTTTATTGATTGTATGTTCGCATCTAACAACAGTTTTTCAATATTAGATAACTGCGCAGGTTCAATGCTGGCAATCAATTCCAACATCACCGCTAATACACCGACTCGGGTAGGGGATATAGCAAATTCAATGTCGCCAATGTGAAGCTGTAAAAAATCCTCTCCCATACAAGCCCGGCCTGAAGCGGTTTGAATGGGTTGGCTAAAAGCTTGGCGAAAACGTTTGGGTTGGATGTTTTCTTCTAGCCAAAAAAAACTCAGCAGTGACGAAGACTTATATTGAGGGTGGTTGACTACAGCCCAACAAAGAAAACTTAATTCGTAACATACTGAGCCGTAGTTACGACATACGATGTTTTGAGATATTTGCTCTACGTCTTTAGCATGATATTTATATCCATCAATGCCAGGTGTATCTTGTAGCTGGGCAAAAAGCGCCTTTAAGGTTTCGCTAATACCGTAGTTAATAATATTGGTCATTCGGCCTGATTAGAATTTCTGCTCGTATCGCTATGAACTTAATTTAACGGATAAGCAGACCCTAATCTAGATAAATAGACTCCCACTGCCTGACCCTCGCGATTTTTGCGTTACGAGTCACTTGAGCAGATGGCGATTTCTCTAGGCGTGTAGGTTGTTGAGTGAATGGCTGTGCTCTTCTATTCTTGTAGTTTCGGGTAGTGTTATGTAATCGCAACGCTCGTAAGGTTTCAATTTGTGGATCTTCAGTTCTTGTATCAAACATGGGTTGTTCTGTTTGAATTTTTCCAGTATTTCCATCCATATAGTTAATCCCTGACTGATCAACGCGTGAAGCAAATAACGGTTGGATGTCATGTTGTAAGTAACCATCATGTTGCAAAAAGTTTTTTTGGGCAGCTAATACTTTATCGACATAATTACGAGTGGCAGGCATAACACTGAGCTCTCCATGCCTGTTTTTGACCTTTGAACCGCCATTGTAGTGTGACAAAGCAATGTCCAAGCGGCCATCATATCGCTCGAGCAGCTTTTTAATAAATTTAACTCCTAGCTCAATATTTATATCTGGCTCAAATAACCGTCTACGAGATACGCCAAAAACTTGCTCTGCGGTTCGAGGCATAATTTGCATCACACCTTTTGCTCCTGCGTGGCTTAGGGCTTGAGGATTAAAGTTCGACTCTACCTTAGCAATAGCTAAGGCCAACGAGGGGGGCATATTTTGACGCTTGGCCTGAGCAATGACTAGCTGTTGAATATCATTTGTATCTCGGTAATAAGTGGCTGAAGTAATAGGCGTTAAAAATATCGCTAGCAAACTTAACACTTTAACTATTGTGAGGGTTTTCATTGCATTTGCTCCAACCGCGTTTGCCACTTTTGATTAAGCATGGTTATGGAAAGGTTTGGGTGATTTATTTGTTTGCGCAGCGCCATTATTTTTATCAGAGGTAGGCTGTCTTGCACTGCAAGGATCAATGGTTGCTGAGTTTCAAAACGTGAAAAATTGTCAATGTCTAATCGATTTAACTGTTTATCGTAAAATTGCCCATTGAAGTAAAAGGCATACTGCTGTTTTTTATTGCCAGAGGTTCTTTTTTGGGATGGTTTTTCACTATTACTTGCGAGTTTTAGTTGCTCATCTTCGGCCAAAGACGGTTGATCTTTTTGTAAATGCTGGTTTTTTTGCGTTTGTTCAGGTAAACCAATCGAAAATAGAGCCAAAATTAATAAAGAAAAAAACGCCATAGATAATCCCAGTGCAACTTCAGTCATGGCTTGGGTGCTAGTGTCGTGATTTGTATGTTGATGCATAAAATACCTCCAATGGAGGTTATGCAAAGCTTAGAGGTATTTTTGCTATACCCTTCATCTTTGAAACTGCCTGTTTGTTGGCTAGGCTCAATCGCCAACTGCGTTGCGCCAACCGAGTTGCACTTAGTGGACAAAGCTCATGGGGTCTCATTCCTTTGCTGCCGCCACGGAGTTCCAATAATTTTGAGTATAAATGGCTTTTAGTTTTTCAACATCTGTAAATTTAGCTGGGCGATTTGATTGCCTTGTGCGGCAGCTTGTTGGTAAAGGCTTTTCGCTTTAGCCAAATTTATATTAACGCCTAAGCCTCTTTCGTAGAGTTTGCCTAGACTGTTTTGAGCATCAGAATCACCTTGAATAGCTGATTTTTGATACCAATACGCCGCTTGTTGATAATCTTTTACCACACCTTGACCCAGTGAATATAGGTAAGCTAGGTTGTATTGGGCATTAATGTGGCCTTGCTTTGCGGCTTTTTGATACCAGTTTACGGCCTGAGAATAGTCCTGATTGACCCCATTACCTTTTGAATACATAAAGCCAAGCGTTGCCTGTGCTTTACTGTGACCTTGATTGGCTGCTTGTGTATACCAACTGGCAGCTAGTCGCATGTTTTGTTCCGTGCCTTTGGCATCTTCATACATTTTCCCCAACAGGTATTGAGACAAGGCATCACCCAGCTTTGCGGCTTGTTGGTAGTAATATAATGCCTCTGAATAGTTTTGTTGTTGATGGTAATAATCATCTGCTAGTGTTTTATTTTCTTGTTGTTTTTGCTCTCGCTGTTGTTGTTCTCGTAACAAGGCCAGCTGTTGTTTCGCTTGGTTTCTATATTTGCCTGTGGGCTTTAAGGCGAGATACTGTTGAAAAGATTGGCTGGTGTTTTTATTCGATGTTTGTTGCCAAGTGTCTTCATCATCTTGAAACTCTTTTATTACCGCTGTTGCTTGGATGAAATGTTGTCCTTGAGGCCAAAAAGTCAGGTATTGCTGGTAACTGTCTGGGGTATTTATGCTACGAGCTTGTTGCCACATCTTCTGATCTCTTAGCGTTTGTTTATCCTCATCTGTTTTAGCTTGTTGTGGCTGTGTTACGGCCGTTAGCGGTAATGGCTCTTCGGATGGTTGTAGCGCTGCAATATTCTGCTCTGAACTAGGTAATAGCTCAGTAATAAATTGGCTAAGTGTTTTCCATGTGTCAGTTTCTGCTTTGGGCACCAATGTAAACTGACGTTGGGTATTGTCGTATTCGAACTGAAGTGCCAGCGTATATTGCTTGTTCAGCTTTTCTAACTTAGCGCCTAATTCTGAAGCTGTCAGCTCAGATATGTATTGGTATATGCGGCTTGTATTTTTGCTTTTACTTTGCGAATCACCGAGCAATATGTCTGCTACATAACCTTCGATACCTTTTAAATAATCATCAATTTGTTGCATTTCGGCGCTATTAAAATCATTTAGTTTTAACTGATAGTGAAAACGCCTTGGCAACGCGTCGAGTTTTTCGCTCAATACCACTCCTAAGTCCTGCGCCAATAATTCTAGGTGATTGTTTAACCACATGCTTAAACAATCACCTATGCAGTTTTTAGTGGGACTATTGACCCAGCTATCTACTGCAAAAGCGTCTTGCTGAGTGCCGCTTTGTAAATCTAATAAACGTCCAGATAAATTAAAATACCATCTCTGTGAAGCCGCTTGACGTTGTTTAAATGCTTTGAGTTGATACAGCAGGGCAAGATTCACTTCTTTGCCAGAACGTTTTGCTGCGTGTTGAATTACTTGATCGGTCAAAGTGGAGCAGTCTTCGAGGATACAATTAGGTAAGCCTAAATAATGTAAATTAAGCACATCAAAATCAGCGTTAGTGAAAGCGTTAGTGAGGCCTTGGGAAATAGTGCTGTGATAGTCCGCGATTGCTGGCAGCTCGTTTGGTGCGTTGAAGTTTGCATCTGGCAACACCACAATTTGCCAGCGTTCAGCGGCGACACTCAGATGTACCAAAAGGCACAAAAGACCAAAAATATAGCCCACTTGTTGTCTTTTAGTTTTGAGCTTAATAGTGCGTGTCATAGTTGTTTTAAACATGTCCAGCTTGATTAGTTATCGTTATCCACTATAAAAGATAAATAGAAAAAAAGTGTATTTAATAATATTACCAACCATCAGTAATATCCCTAGTGGGGTTTTCACCGCGAAGTGTAATACGTTTTAAACTAAACAAGTTACCATCAAAATTAATGGTTGCCCGCATGTTCAACTCATCTAATAATTTAAGTATATTTCTACTGAGTTTTGCGGTGCCAATAGTGGAACGATATAACAATGTGGTTCGGGTATGACGCTGTTGTGTGGGGCGATGCGAAATGTAACCCGAAAAAACCAGTAAATATTCTTCAATGATCGCTACTTCTTGAGCATTAAAACCATCAAATTCTAGGTAATAGTCGTTGAACATTGCGACTGCTGGAGCAGCGTTTTTGTCTGCGGATTCTCCATTTAATAGCCAATTTAATTTTTCAGCTAAAATTAGACCTAACTCATCACCCAACACTTTGGCTTCATCCCCCATTTCTTCAAGCATACAAGTTTGTCTGTCACAGGCGTAAGGGATTGTCCAACTGCGTGGGCTTTGCACTTCAAAGTTATCTAAAAATTGCCCCGACTTGGCATTCAATAACCGACCTTCCACCCTGGCGCGGGCCCTTTTGGCATACTCGCTAGTTTTTACCGAAGCATAAGTGCTAAGTACCACAACGATATCAATAGGAGGGCGAGTGATAGAGCGGGCTATATCCAACAATTCTGCATCAGTGCGGCGCACACGCCCCTGTTTAAATTTATTGAGGGTGATACTAGTTTCGTCATATACATCAACAATTTGATTAAGTTGCTGACTGATACTGGCATGAACTCGTTTATTGATACGACTATCGCGGGGGATGGAGTCCTTATCAGCGTCTTCTATCATTATCAGCAAGTTAACGCTATCCGCCGCATAGGAATGTGAAAACAACCCAAGCGTTAAAGACAGCATGACAATTTTTGATAACCAACTCATGGATAGTTCCTGGGTTTTACCCGTTAACATACATTGCCAATGGATATGCAAAACTTAGGGATAGTTTTGTTTTGTGGATCAAATTAAACTTATTTAAACATAATTTTAAAAGCGGGTGTAATAGTAAGCGTAAAAGTGACCTGATAGATTTGGCCTAGGTATATTTCTGATTACTGCAGGTTAGACAAGATTAAATTCTAAAAAATGACTGATTCTTAGCGTATGTCAAATGCATACGCCTGTGTTTTATTTACTCAAGGATTACAAAATTGACAATGGGTCGGATCGGCACCTTTTTGTTCTACTACCTCGTCATTGCGATAACCACAATCATCACAAATGCAGGTCCATGCTCTTGCTTGTTCTGTGGGTAGGGTACATAAAGTGCAGGGTAACCCCGCCTTTTTTTCTTTGACAACAAAGTTAAACGCCTGACATTGGGGGCAGGTTTCTGATAATCGTCTAACTAAATCTTCAGCCGCTTTTGCGATCATTTGTTGTCGCTGGGGACAATTCATCGCGCGTAAGTCAGGCTCTATTTTTATAGTTTGTGTAGAAGGTTGAATTTGCTCTAATCTGCTTAGCAGTTGTTCGGCAGATAGGCCTTTTTCAATATGTTGGTCGGATCGTAAAATCCACAGCTGATAAGGAAGTCTTAGTAGTTTTTGTTTCAATGGCACTTTGCCATCCACCGTTAACTCTTGAACCGATGTTGCTCCTGCGGCATGGGCATAGATAGTAATTCCAGTTGATGCTTGATAAAGACACAGCAATTCATCGTTCCAATTGATCATTCCAGGTGCGGGTCCACCGCCAAAGCTCCCTTCGCTGCCCAAGCCCCAATCAGTTTCTGTTAGTTCACAAGCCTTTTTGGCTTTGGTTAATGCAGCATCCATTGGTGATAGTGTGCGTTCAACTTCACCAGAAAAGGTGCCTAAAGTGTCGGTATCAAAAATACTAGATTCATATACATCGTAACCTAGCGGTGCCAGATACGGAGCTATCCAGCGTGCTTTTTGATGTTTTGTAATTAGCGCTACTCGTCGCATTTAAGCAATACCTCTGATTTTTCTAGCACTATTGGGCCATAGTTATGTGTATTTCAGACAACAATCTGATGGTTATTATTAAGTGAAAAATGGTTTGTTTCTCCATCAACTGATTGATGTATTTGTCAGCTGAATTACCAAAGCTTACAAATCTTCATGAAAGGCTTTTAATTTAAAACCTTGGCTCAACTTTTGTTTTTGGCGCTCTCGCAAATCATAAATTATCACGATAGCCGCTAAAGTAGCTGGTTAACTGTACTTGACTCAAAGTGGCACGGCGCCAATTACCTTCGGCAGGCTTGAAAGAATAAATGATGCAACCATTCTATTCAACAGGCACAATTCTGTTTATTTTGGGAAGGTTCTCTGCCGATGGCGCTAAATCTCCATAGTGATT
>Ga0209712_10003314_pt1 | contig 13080 bp, 24 predicted proteins | sample ArcOceMetagenome_FD_187443 | JGI IMG/M metagenome (GOLD analysis project Ga0209712, IMG submission 187443) | Marine eukaryotic phytoplankton communities from Arctic Ocean - Arctic Ocean - Greenland ARC118M Metagenome (SPAdes) (version 2) | ecosystem: Environmental > Aquatic > Marine > Oceanic...
AATGTTTGCTATGATGAAGATGGAGCTTATGACGAAGAAGCTACAACTGTTCGAATACAGGAAGTTGCGAATGGTGTTGCTAACAAGATGGCACTCGGTGTCATAAGCAACAAGGAGTAAACAGAAGCTCGACTCCAACTAAAATGAAATTTACCCTCAAGACCTCACGGTTTTGGGGGTTATTTTTATTAAAAAAGGGCTAAAAAAAAGTGAGAAAAATGATGTATCTATAATGGAAGAATTAAAAGACCCTTCTATACTTAATCCATTAATACTACAACTATATCGGAGTTACACTATGAACATTTCAAAACTTGGTTTCACTTTACTTTTTAGCCTTATGAGTATATACACTGCTTTAACTGCTGAAACAATCTTTGTTGCTTATGCTGCTGCGCTTCTGTACATTGCTTCAATTGCTTATATTGGTTCGCTTGTATTTCGCGTTATGAGTCTTATACACGGAGAGAAAAAAGTTCGTCATTACACCGCGTGGATGATTAAAATTTTAATTGCTACTGTTGTAACTTGTGCGCTATTAGAATACGTTCTATAAAGTACTACTAGTTAAAACTAATTTCTAATCGAGATTGGTTTTAACCAAACTTGTTAATCTATTAATACTAAACCCCTAAAGGATATACTATGAACATTTCAAAACTTAGCTTCGCTTTATTTTTTACCTGGAACATCTTACTTTCTCTTTGGACTCTTGAGACACTCTTTATTACGTACTTCGGTGCGATGGGTCTCGGTATTGCGATGTGGAGAGATGGAGAAAGAGACTTTCTTAAGTACACTGCTTTAGTGATTACTATTCTGGCTTCTGTGGTTGCGACTATCGCGCTCATAGACTGGATGTTAAACCTCTAAACTAAACCTTTAAACGGCCTCTTAATTGAGGCCACTAAAACCCAAGGAATTAATATGTATTATTCTATATGCGCTGACTTTTCTATTACTCTTCAAAAAGAATATATTACTAAACTACAGCTGTTGTCAATCGCTAACAGTACCGAGCTTAAACTTCTACTTAACAATAGCAACAGAGAAGATGTTGCTGCTCGTATAGAAGAACTATGGTTTACTAATAAATTAATCGCTGCTAAACTAAACAAACTGAGAGGGTAACATTATGGAAATATTTACAGAAGAAGTACGCTACGTTATAGCCGTTGTTATCACAGGCTACCTTGTGTTTGGGTCATACCTTACATGTAAAATCGCTAAACACTTACTTACAATTAGGAAATAATTATGACTATTTATTACCATGGCACTAACGTACCTAGTACAGTAATCGCAGCTATTGACAATGGCACAATTCGTTTACCGTTTCATTTAACCCCTTCAAAGGCAGTTGCTTTGAATTACGGAGACACCGTTCTTGCCATTGAGTTTGATGAAGAATTCAAAAAAGTAAACCCGCGTATGATTAACAAAGAAAACAATTACAACAGACTTGTTGGCAATGGAGTAGAACTCGTTATTGAAAGCGATGTTCAACTTGGTGAATTCTACCACAATGCTCTTGAAGCCAAAGCAGTTTAGGAAGACATATGGAATTTATTAGTACACTAATTGCCTTTCTTGGTTATATGTTAGGTTTCTTTTTTGTTGGGATAGTTGCTTTGTACGTTGTAGTTTACTTCATTCGTTTTGTGTTTTGGATTACTTCCTGGAAAACAAGAAGAGACCACCGAAGCTACTTGCGTAGTGGTAATGACAACACTCGTAAGTTTAATTAGGAGAGTAATATGAATAAGTTCGACATTGAAAAAATGAAAAACATAATGTTAGCTTACCTTGTCAAGGATTTACCTGATGTAGGTTTTGTTATAATTAAGTTTGAAACTGAAGAAAAGGATTTACCAGAGGACTCTGCTTACACTCAGTACTTGGGTAAAGAAATGGGAATTCACTTCTTTGAAATCTCTTATGATATTGCTTTAGAAGAGCGCTTAGAAGACTTTGAAAGGATGATGGCTCACGAGTTGATTCACGTAATGCAATGCTTGCGCGGGGATACTCTTGATTTCTCATTACCTTACAGAGAGCAACTACACGAGATTGAAGCTTACGAAAAAGAAGATGAGGTAGCAAACTACTACAAAGAAAAAATTGTAAACAACTCTTAAGTGAGAAAAATGATGTATCTATAATGGAAGAATTAAAAGATCCTCCTATAACCTTTAAACCTAATTAAACTAAACCCCAAGGAAAACATTATGAACTATTTAACCGAACTTGTATATATGAACCTTTCTTTCAACACTGTAATTTATCTTGCTGTTTCTTTATACGTAAGTATTGAAGCTGGAAAAACATTTGGTCCTAAACTTGAATCACTTGTAAAAAGAAATTTTTAATCAAACCTTTAAACCTAATTAAACTAAACTCTAAGGAATACCTAATGAACATTTTTAAATTAATCGCAGCATCAATCGCAACAATCGTAATATTTTTATCTAACATTTTATTTAAAATATTTGCGCTTATCTTTCCATTTTTACTTATTATCATTATGTTTTCATGGGCCACCTCTGCTAATGCAAGTGAAACAAACTTTGCCCAAATGGATGATAGCTACATTGCTGCGCTTACTGAGTTCGCAAACGATTTAGACAGCCAGGTAAAGACTGATTCAAAAGAATTAAATACTGATTCAAAAGAATTAAAGGCTGCTGACATCGCTGCTTTAGTAAATGTTGGATGGGAAGAGCTAAGGGTCCAGACTACAGAAGTTGTAGAAGAAGCTGTAGAGGAAGGTATTGAAGAAAGCGAAGATACTTTCGTTGCTGAATTCTTAAACTCCTTATCTGCTAAAGCAAAACTATTTCAACACGTAGTCGAGGAACACGATACTTTAGACTACCAGGAGAAGAGCTTCATTGAGGATGTAGTTTATCACCTTAGCCAGCTGAATAAAGAAGACCCCCGTGGTACTTGCGAATCCTTAGTAAAGATTCTTGAATTGCACATACACGCTTGTCACTAATTAAAAACTTAATAACCCAAACTAAACCCTTTAAGGAATATACTTATGAAAAACCAATCTATATTATCAATTGTAAACAACACCCAACTACCCGCCGCTGACCTCTATGAACTTGTTTCTGTTTATGGTTTAGAAAAAGCAGTAGAAATCCAATCTAAGTATTCTTTGTTCTTAAGTATTACAGAGCACTCGTATGACTTTGCACAAGGTAAAGACATCCACCGATTCATAAACACCGTGTACACTCTACACAAAAAACACTTCTTAGAAATAGCAATTGAAGCATTCCAAAAGGAGTATAAATAATGACTGAACTACAATTTGAATCTATGAGTTTAAAACAGAAAGCATTCTACCCTTTCACTGATGACCAATGGAACGACCTAAGTAAATCCCAGAAGAAACGAGTGTTCTTTGCTCGTCACAAATTCACTAATCAACCTAATTAAGAAACTATAGAAAACCCCGCCCCCTGAGCCTTCAGGACCATATATTCTTGCCTAAGCGAGTGCTATCTTACGATAGTGCCCTCTAAAGCAGCAATGTATGGTCTTGTCGGTTCAGGGGGCAGTTCTGTCGTTTTTTTTTTTTGAAAGGAAGAGATATGGAAAATATAAAAGAGTTGCTCCAACAGCTAGACGAAGCTAACCCGAAGGCTTACGATAACATTAGTTGTATTGTTGAAGGGGAATTTAAGTTCTTAGCGGATAATATGATACATCACCCTGAATACTACTTTGAGGGAGAAGCATACCTCCGGGTTAAAGGGGAACTGGATGAAGCAGTAGTAGAATCGTGGATTCAGCATAAAGTATCAAAGGCTATTAATGCTGTGATATGTCGCCTCGCCAAACAAGTAGAATAACTTTAGAGGAAAATAGAATGAAAGAATCTACAAGACAACTGGTAATTGATAGCATATCTGAACGATTGCGCTGTGCCAGTGATTCAAGACAAACCTACATCAATTGGCTGTCTGAACATTTTAGCAATGAGGAAGAGTTAATGGTCCTCGCTGAAAAGGTTTACTTATTAACTTTCGGAAAAGTATTAGTAGCAGCAATGCAAGAGATGCCAGTAGCGAATGTAGCAATAAGAATAGGTAAGCTTGTCAGGATACACCTTGATGCCCCTACGGTTGAGAAAGAAACTAAAAGCAACCTTTTTATGGGTATGAAAGTTTTAGAAGCTTATTGTAATACAGATAGGCCTGACATTAAACTTAAACTTATCGATTTAGGAAAGGTTGTAGTTGATAATACCACAGTATATGAAGTGCGTTGTGTAGATCAAGACTTGTTGAAGGAATTGATTGACTCTTCTGATTTAGAGTTCAGTCCTGACTTTCCTTTGCTTGAGCCTGCGGGTGATTGGACTTCTGCTTTTCACGATGTCATTAAAGCCCCGATGGTCCGAAAGGCACCTAACCACATATTAAAGTCGATGACTCCTGATTCAACACCCAGGATATATGATGCTTTAAATAAACTTCAGAGAACAGGATTCTCAATAAGCCCAAGAATATTTGAAGTATACGAAGAGTTATTTTCTAGGAGCGATAGAGAACTTTTATTCTCAACTGAATTTGTGCCCCCTAAAGAGTCACCCTTCAAACACGACAAAGAAACTCGAAAAGAAAGCCGTATAGGTATGTTCTTAGAAGCTAACTTCATCAAGGCCCTTTGTGACCGTATTGGAGACAGAACTTTCTACCACGGATACAACTGTGATTTCAGAGGTCGTATATATCCTCTGACTCCGTTCCTTAACGAACAGAGCTCAGATAATGCCAAAGGTTTACTGAGATATGAAAATAGTACCCCCTTAGGAGACAATGGTGAATACTGGCTGGCTGTACACTTGGCTAACTCAATTGGTGAAGACAAGTTACCTCTTGACGGTAGAGCCCAATATGTGATAGATAATATGGATGACATAATGGGATGGGCAAAGAGACCACTTGAGAACACTGGGTGGATGCAAGCCGACAAACCGTGGTCAACCCTTGCTGCCGCTATGGAGTTTCAGAGACTGGAGGAGTGGCATATCATTGGTGGACACCCTCGTGAGGATTACCATTGTAATATACCTATCTTCATTGATGGCACTAACAACGGTGTACAACATCTAACTGCTTTATCTTTAGATGAACAAATCGCACCATTAGTGAACCTCTGTGATGGCAATAAACTTCCTGGTGATGTTTATATGTTTGTTGCTGAGGCTGTATGGGGTGAAGTAGACCGCCGCTTTACTGAGATGGGAGACCATCCTGTTAAAGAAGAACTACAGCGTTTAATACAAGAGATAAAGTCTTTTAAGCTTGAGAGAGAAACCTTGAAAGGTGGTACTCCTGAACTTAAAGACTTCCGAGAGAGACTTGACACCTGGAGAGCAGACAATAAACACTTGATTGTGGACATTGCTGTACCCTTCTGGCATATGTATCTGGAGGATAAGAAACTACAACGTAAGACTATCAAGAGACCCGTAATGACTCTTGGTTATGGCGCTACTATATCTGGTGTTAGAAATCAGATATTTGAGGACACACAGACACTCTCAGAGCCACTTAAGTTCAAAGATAAACCTTACTGGACAAACCCTTTCGCAGATTTAGTTATGTCTGTTATGCTTAAGGAATTGAAAGGCCCCGCTATACTTCTTAATCTATTTGAGACATTAGCAACTGAGTTTAATACCAGAAAAGAACACTTAGGTTGGACAGTACCAATAACTAACTTCAAAGTTCTACAACAGTATTACAACACTAAAGAGGATAGACCTCGTTTAAACTTCTGTAAGAGGAGGCGTATACGCATAACTATCCAACCTGATGAACTCAACACGCTAAACAAGCAAGGCCAAAAGCGTGGAGCTTCACCAAACATTGTTCACTCTTTCGATGCCGCACATTTGACATTGATAGTAAACGAATCCCCTTTCATTGTAACCACGGTACACGACAGCTTCGGCAGTCATCCTGGTAATATGGAGGACCTCTTCCGGATAACCCGTGAGGAGTTTGTAAGATTCTACGAAGCGGACCCGTTGATGCAATTGCTTACTGAATGTAATGCTTTACATCTTCTACCTGCTCGTGGAAACCTAAACCTGAAATCAATTCTAAATTCAGAATTTGCTTTCTCTTAAAACACTTAAAAGTATTTCTACAATAATGTAGCTAAATAACTTAAACAACTTAATTTTAAATTCAAAGGAATAAATATATGTCTTCAATCGTAATTCGCAGCGCAACCTTTTTCTGGGCTAAACTTGACCAACCTGTAAACCCTTTCAACGCTCCACAGCCACATTGGGAACTACAGATTCGTACTCGGGATAAAGCTGAAGCTAAGAAGTGGAAAGACCACGGTATGAACGCAACACTAAAAGAAGATAATGATGGTACATTCTACCAAGTTAATCTTAAACGTAAAGCCTTTACTAAGAATGGGGATCCTCGTGACCCGGTTAAAGTAGTAGACGGACAGTTAATGCCTGTAGATGGTGCCATTTTAGGTAATGGTTCTGAAGGGCACGTTCAAATTGATACTTACTCGTACACAATGAACGGTGTAGATGGTATCGGTTTCTCGATAAAAGCAATACAAGTAACAAAGCTTGTAGAATATAAAGGTGGTAACACACTCGACTTCGAAATAGAAGGTGAAACTGAGGTAGTAGTTCCAGCTGATACAAACACAGATGACTCTGATTGGTAATACAACAGTAGTTAAAAACAACGGCAGAGAGGGATTATCCTTTCTGCCACTAAAATACTAAAGGATACTTATGAATAAATTAGAAATAAAAGACTTTGTGTATGTTGCTGGGCCTATGGAGGATTGTTCTGAGGATTATATGACCAGTTGGCGAAACAAGGTTAGCGACCAGTTAGAAGCAAGCGGTATCTCAGTGTTAGACCCTACAAGAAGAGTGTCCTTCCACGATCAAATAACAGATCTACAAGATAACGCTAAATCCAGAAACACTTGTCAACGCATCTTCAAACAAGATATGCAGGACATCGCAAATAGTAAAGTAATATTAGCAGATGTTAGACGCTGCTCAGGGAGAGGCACAGGTACCAGTATGGAACTTATGTTTGGTCATATTAAAAACAAGATAATTATATTAGTGGCTGATGAAAAAGATTTTATCCACCCCTTTTATGAATCAATGTACACCGAAAAACACTACAATTTTGAAGACGCAATTGAAGCTTGTAAATCTTACTACTAAGGATTAGCTATGTCAGATATGATAGATAATATATTAAATGCTGAAGGCAGGGTTAAAATGGAACGCTACTCCAGGTACAATGCGCTTCAAGCTATGAAGTTCGTCTTCTCTTGGAATTGTGATACTGATGTACAAGTCAGATACGAGGTTCTTCAAGATCCTGCTGGGGAATTTTTACTTCACAAGAGCCTGAATGCGGGGGGCTATGATAATACATTAGAGGTAGCTCGGAGCCACCCTCAACATATAGCAGATGAAATGAGATGGTGTATAGAGCACTGCGAATTCTCGCAAGATACCATAGCGGACACCCTTGGTGACGGAGAAATACCTCCTGAGATAATAGCGCTGTTAGATGAATACGATGTTGAAAGGCTAATAAAGCTTACACCCTACCTCTCTGAGGAAGGCAAAGATGCTCTTGTAATGAGCAAACTACTAAGAACATAAATAGGAATATATAATATGATGAATAGAGAAAATTTTTACGGGTTATTAGAGAGTCACGATTGGGATTTTATTTACAGCGAAGACCACGATGTTTTCATATGTGGACAAGAGTCCTTACGCTACATGGTAAGGCTAGCTACCAAAGATGAAGCGTTAATGTCTTTGTACCACGAGTACCGTGAGTACATCTCTGGAGACGCTGATAAACCCTTGCTGGAGGAACAATAATATGCCATACATTACACAGACTGACCGAGAAAGCCTTGACTACGTAGAAGACGCAATAAGGAATAGCCCGCCAACAAGCGCAGGTGAAATCCAATATTTGATTGCTTTGCTTATCAAAGGCTATATGTCAAATAGCGATTATCGCTACCAAACTATGAATGATGTTATGGGTGCCCTCAATGGTGCTAACCTTGAATTCTATCGTAGATATGTGGGACCTTATGAGGATGAGTGTATCAAGAAGAACGGAGACGTTATTTTTGAGAGAACAGAAAAAGATAGCAAATACTAAATATAAACTTAATATACTGGAGAATACTATGGGAAATGTAAAACAACTATGCCTAAACTCAGAAGACTTGGCAAACTCTTCACCTTCTTACGCGGTTCAAGTGCTTACTGATTGTGATAGTTATATGTTTGAAGATGTGATGGATATGGATTACTGCGCGGCTAAGGCAGGTGTAGAATTACTAAGCTTCGAGAAACACATCGGTAGGCTTGCCCACGGTAGTTGTGAAGAAGAGGCTTTCCGTGAGCAACAAGCGATAGGTATGATTCGGAGAGTGAGCTTCTATGAAGATGAAGCAAACCTGAAACACGAAGAAAGTGTTAAGGAGTACCTCTCGATGATGAGTGATATTGCTGAGAATAGTAGCCCAGGCGGAGGTGCCACTGATGCCATAACTGAAGCAGTAAGCGGATCACACTACAACGATGTAGTTCCTGGCTGGCAGTATATGGAAATGATGGAGCATATGTTAGCTGATAAGAAAGGGGTAGAAGCTCATCTCTTAGGTCAGATCTACAAGTACTTGTTCCGGACAGGTAAGAAAGATGATGTAGAACAAGAGTACCGTAAGGCTCGTTGGTATATCAACTGTCTAGTTAAATTTAAACAAACAGGTAAAGTAGATTGTGAGGGGAACGATTAATGCGTATATTCAAAGCCAAGAAAGAAATTGATATTGTATACAACCAAAAGTGTACAGCACAGAATACCTTAGACCGTATGTCTGATACGTTTGACCAGGAAGTTTATTTAGCAGGAGGTATGCTGAGAGATCACTTCTTTAAGAAACCCGGAGAAGACTTCGACATCTACATGAAGGTCCAAGAAGGTTTCGATTATGAAACATTTATGATATCTATGTTAGAAGGTATTCACTCTTTACACAGCTTTGAATTGATGTCAGCTAAGGATGCTGAGGGCTTCGGCTACAACAACAAGGATATACACTCAATATATGAGGGAAGAGTAAATGATAACGATGGTGAACACCCTATACAGGTTATTGTATTGAAAGTAGAACCTACTCAGTACATTAATGATTCGTTTTGTTGTTCGCTAAGTAAAACTTGGCAAGCACGAACATATGGGCCTGTTTATTCCAGCGCTTTTCTTAACTCAGTAGCTGATAGAGAAATCAGATTTGATTTTCATTCATCAGGCAAGTTTAACCACAGTTATGTAAATAAAATAATTGACAAGTTTCCTGATATGGCAATTGATACAAATACAGAAAATGTTTTGATAAGAGCAGCAACAAGAGAGGCCTATTGGGGCTAAACAAATATCGGGAATGAACTGCGAAAGCAAAGCTGACCCCAGGAGAAAAATATGAAATTAGTATACGACATTGAATCGAACGGATTACTTCGAGGAAATAAGAAGAGCGACCCTGTAGATACTATCTGGATGGTAGTAGCTAAGGATATTGAAACTGAAATGGAGTATGTGTTTTGTGATCATACTGAACTAAAGACCAACAAGGCAGAGAAAATCATAGTAAGACCTTTATTGGATTTTAAGGTTCTATTTAACAAGGCGAAAGAATTAATAGCACATAACCAGATACAGTACGATATTCCTGTATTAAAGAAAATACTGGGTTGGATACCAAAGAAAACCACTGTCATACGTGATACCTTGCTAATGTCACAGGTACTTGATTACAACCGTTTCAACGGAAAGCATAATCTTGCTGTATGGGGTGAGTACTTAGGTGTTAAGAAGCCCGCACACGAGGACTGGATGAACTTCAGTGAGGATATGGTACATCGTTGTAGAGAGGATGTCCGCATAAACGTAAAGGTGTATCGTCTACTAGCAAGGGAGCTAACAGAGGCACTCGAACGCTCTAAGAATCCTGACTATATGAAGAAAAGTCTAAGGGTTGAACATCAGCTTTCCGAATTTCAAGCACTGTGTGTAGAAGGTGGTTGGCAGTTTGATATGGTGTCTGCTTTAGCCTTAGAAAAGAAAATGACAGATGAGCTTGAAAATATCAGGAGGAAAGTTGAACCTAAAATGAAAGTAAGGGTAAAGATATTAGATGCTGAACCTCGTTTACCTGAGTATCGTAAAGATGGAGCTTATATGGCTCGTACTGTACACCACTTTGAGATAGACCAAGAGCTCGGTAAAACCTCTAAACCCTTAGATGGTCTTTACCAACGAGTTAGGTTCTTAGACCCTGATTTAGGCTCTATGGATTATGTTAAAGAGTACCTTTATAGTATAGGTTGGGAACCTCTGGATTGGAACTGGGAGCGTATTGGTCGGGAGTTTAGAAAGAAATCACCTAAGCTCTGTGAGGAATCACTAAAGGCATTAGGAGAGACTGGTGAAGTGATTAACAGGTTCTATCAGACACGCAGTAGACTGGGTATCATCCAGGGCTGGATCGCTAACACAGACCCTGATGGTCGCCTAAGAGGTGATATGTTCACCATAGCTACCCCTACTGGTCGCTCCAGGCACAAGGTTGTAGTCAATGTACCCTCGCCTAAGGCTTCTTGGGGAACAGAAATGCGTTCTTTGTTCGGTTGTGAGGAGGGCTACAAAGTAGTTGGCTCTGACTCAAGCGGTAACCAAATGAGAGCTCTATGCCATTACCTCAAGAACGATGATTTCACGAGAGAGGTAATAGATGGAGATGTACATCAACGAAATGCGGATACTCTTTCTCAAGTGTACCCTTGTACTCGTGGCAACGCAAAACCTTTCCTATACGCTTTCTTGTTTGGAGGTGGCTTAGAGAAGCTTGGTTTAATACTCACGGGTAAGCGAGATGCTGCTACAGGTAAGAAAGCCAAGAAAAGCTTTGTAGATGGTACACCTGGTTTAAAACGCTTGATTGACCGATTGATGGAGATTGTTAAGATATCTGAGTCAAGAGAGAGAAGAGCGAGCATACCTGCCCTTGATGGTAGACGCGTGTACCTGGATTCAGGACACAAAGCTTTGAATTACTTGTTACAGTCTGCTGAAGGTATTACCTGTAAAGCTGCTGTAGCATATACAATGGATAAGTTTAAAGAAGAAAACATTGATGCTCGTCCTTTAATCTTTTACCACGATGAGATGCAATGGGCTGTAGCTGAGAAAGATGCGGAACGCGCTGCTGTTATTATGAAAGAAGCCTTTAGAGAGGCTCCTAAATGGTACGGCGTGGTTTGTATGGATGGCGAAAGTATGATAGGTAATAACTGGTACGACACACATTAGAGGGTAAAAATATGGATAGGAATATGCACAAATTAGTTGATGAGTACGTAAAAGCGAATCAAAAGCGCTATGGTCGTAGTACAGGTAACGCTATGGCTCTAGGTGCTCTTATGGCACACGTTGGTTTCTTCCTTGACGGTGATGACCCGGCATACTCCTTAAAAACTATAAAGGAGCGGGTGGAAACACTCTTGATGGAGATAGTTGCTGGTGAAGGAGTAGAAGACTAATGTCAGACTATAAAACATTTGTAGAGATTGGCACTTGCGATTTTGACACTTGTGCTGATTTCACTAACTCGGGGAAATGGAGAGGGGTTATGTGTGAGCCTACCCCTCACCTGATGAGCTCTGTTTTAACCAGTTTAAAAACGGATTACAACATCCGGACAGATCAAATCGCGATAACAGACTACGATGGCTTCATTGATTTCGCTACTACCAAAGAGGCTAACAATGATTGGTCTCGCGGAGTAGGAACAGTAATCAACCCAAACCACACAGGTACTTGTTTGTACAACATAAACAAGAATGCTGAACTACTGTATGACAAGATACAGAGAGTACCCTGTATGTCCTTGGACAGCTTAATGAACAAACATTACGCTTTCCTTAATCACGGTAAGTTAGACTACTTGAAGATTGACACAGAAGGCCACGAGTTAACTATACTACAGGCTTACTCTTGGCAAGTCAAACCTACTTTTATTAAAGTAGAAAACAAACACATTAACCATCACACCCTAAAAGCCTTGCTTGAAAGACAAGGATACAGAGTTTATACAGAGAAAGAAGACACATACGCAATATACTCAGGAGTACAAAATGCCTAATTGGTGCGCCAACAAGATAGTCTACGACATAACCGATGCCCGTAGTACAGACTTTGCTAAGAAGTTAGTATTGCTTAAGATGGGTATTAAGATAGAAGAGGAGGAGATGGATGATGGTTTCTTTAGTTATTTAATACCGAAAACCGACCCTTCCAGTTGTAATTCGGAAGAGTGGGGTACTAAGTGGGATATAGCTGTTCCTACCTTTGCTGGTGAAGAGGAGGAAGGCGTACCTGACACCTTAGAAGAAGAGTCTCACGGGGTTTACAGTCATATATTTGACACCGCTTGGGGACCTCCTACTGAGTTTGTAGGGAGGTTGTGTGCGGCTAACCCTGGTCTTAAAGTAGATATAATGTTTTGCGAAAGAAGCCAGGATTTCTTAGGATACCTCACAGTGAAAAACGAAGATTACAATACGGAAAGCTCAACATTTGAAGAGGTAGCAGGGGATTACCCTGAGGAAGAATACTTTAAGAATGTGGATCTCTTTGATGAAGCTTGTGATTTGTGGGAAGAGCAAATGGATTCTAAAGTAGAAGACTACTTTCTATCACATGGTCTCGACCCTATACATCTCGGCTACGGTAGTTAATTAATACAATAAAAGGATAATAATATGTCAACAGTTTTATTACTGGATGCTGACCCGCTTATGTTTCGGGCAGCATACAATAAAACATCACTTAAACAAGCTCTCGAAACTTGGGAGGAGCGTCTACAAGACCTCAAGAATACTACATTCTGTGATGAGATTAAAATAGCAGTATACAGCGCAACTAACTACCGTAAGGATTTCTTTCCAGACTACAAGAA
>Ga0209712_10003316_pt1 | contig 13078 bp, 13 predicted proteins | sample ArcOceMetagenome_FD_187443 | JGI IMG/M metagenome (GOLD analysis project Ga0209712, IMG submission 187443) | Marine eukaryotic phytoplankton communities from Arctic Ocean - Arctic Ocean - Greenland ARC118M Metagenome (SPAdes) (version 2) | ecosystem: Environmental > Aquatic > Marine > Oceanic...
GCTGGGATCGTCGCACCCTCTATTACTACAATATGCTCACCTCTCTGGCAGCGCATTACGATTTCGATATCGACTCCCCCTGGGACGCGCTGACCGAAGATCACCGTAAAAAGATCCTCTATGGCAGCGGCAAGGAAGAGATCACCTTTAGCTATGTCAATGATCGCGGCACCATGTTTCGCCGCGAACATACCTTTGAGGGTGTGATCAATAATATGGAGCGCCGCTATCGCGAAACCGAGTCTGGCTCGGTGCGGGAAGAGTTAGGCAAATACATGACCAGCTCCCACTGCCCGGAGTGCGACGGCACGCGACTGCGCAAGTCGGCGCGCCATGTATTTATCGACGATCGCCGTATTGAAGATATTGTCAGCATGCCCGTGGGCGACTGCTGTGATTACTTCGATAACATTCAGCTGGAAGGTCGTCAGGGTGAGATCGCCGAAAAAATTATTAAAGAGATCCGTCAGCGCTTCCGCTTTTTGGTCGATGTGGGACTCAACTATCTGTCACTAAACCGCAGCGCCGATACACTCTCTGGCGGTGAAGCCCAGCGAATCCGTCTCGCCAGCCAGATTGGCGCCGGTCTAGTGGGGGTTATGTATATTCTCGATGAGCCTTCAATTGGCCTGCATCAGCGGGACAATGAACGACTGTTAAAAACTCTGGTCCGTCTCCGAGATCTCGGCAACACCGTGATTGTTGTAGAGCACGACGAAGAGGCGATTGCCGCCGCTGACTATATTATTGATATTGGCCCTGGCGCTGGCGTCCACGGTGGTGAGGTAGTTGCCGAAGGCACGGCGCAGCAGATTCACGACAATCCCAACTCTATCACCGGCCAGTTTATGTCTGGCGTACGCGGTATCAAAATACCCGAGAAGCGCAATCAGCCCAAGGGCAAGTTTATCGATGTCACCGGCGCCTGTGGCAATAACCTACGAAACGTCGATCTGCAAATTCCCATTGGTTTGTTTACCTGTATTACCGGCGTCTCCGGTTCCGGCAAGTCGACACTGATCAATGGCACACTCTACCCGGCTGCAGCAGTTGCACTGAATAAAGCCACGACGCTCAAGTCTGCCGCCCACGATACAATTACCGGCCTCAATCATCTCGATAAGTGTATCGATATAGATCAGAGTCCCATCGGGCGCACACCGCGCTCAAACCCCGCCACCTACACCGGTATTTTCACACCGATTCGTGAACTGTTTGCCGCCACTCAGGAAGCCCGTTCCCGCGGTTATAACCCGGGACGCTTTAGCTTCAATGTCAAAGGCGGTCGCTGTGAAGCCTGTCAGGGTGATGGCGTGACCAAGGTGGAGATGCACTTCTTACCGGATATCTATGTGCCCTGTGATGTATGCAAGAGCAAGCGCTACAACCGCGAGACGCTCGACATTCACTTTAAAGGCAAAAATATTCATCAGGTTCTCAATATGACCGTGGAAGATGCCCGCGTATTCTTCGACCCCATCCCCGCTATTGCCCGCAAACTGCAAACCCTGATGGATGTAGGTCTTTCCTATATCAAGCTGGGTCAGTCCGCGACCACCTTGTCCGGTGGTGAAGCACAGCGTATCAAGCTGTCTAAAGAACTCTCCAAGCGCGATACCGGCAAGACCCTGTATATTCTCGATGAGCCCACCACCGGCCTGCACTTCCACGATATCGAACAGTTGCTGGCGGTACTTCATAGACTGCGCGACCAGGGCAATACCATGGTCGTGATTGAACATAATTTGGATGTGATCAAGACCGCAGATTGGATTGTCGATCTGGGTCCTGAAGGCGGTTCTGGGGGCGGGATGATTATTGCCGAGGGAACACCAGAAACTGTGGCGACGATTAAAGCCTCGCACACAGGGCATTTCTTAAAGGATATGTTGAAGGGTAAACCTGCTGCCAAAGCCGCAGCCAAAAGCAAAGCCAAAGCCGTGGCCTAAACTGCCCGGCTCTGACCGCTAGAATCAATCAGGCTTCGCTGTGACGGGCCTGATTGTCTAAGTAGGTTGCCACCATCAGATCTATGGCCTCCTGCTGATATTCACGCAGGCCGCTGAGAATTAAAGTCTTCACGCCAGTGCCGACAATCTTACCGCCATCCACCAGATTGAACTTAAATTCCGCATTGCCACGCTTGCCATCCACTTCGAGACTAGTGCCAGCCAGTTCAACGCTGGGCTGTTGCAGTTCCAGAGTCTCCAACTGCAATGACATGGACTCGTAGATCACCAGCGGTCGCTGGGGATTGATCATGACATTCTTCTCGGCCATTAATGGCACCAGAATATGCGGGAAATTCTGTCCCGAAAAGAACACATAGTTTTTAATCAGGCTTTCCAGCACCTGCTGATCCTGTAACTGATCACCACTGCGTGACACTTTCAGGTAGGTCTTTTCCCGAGCATCGGCGATTTCAAACTGATCCGCTGGGGACTCAGGTAAAACCAATGGTGTATCCGCCGAGACCATACCGGAAAATTCAAAGCGCATCTGCTGGCTCAGGCCATAGCGCTCCAATACCAGTGCAAACAGTAGATCTCCCGGCACACAGAAACGCTTACTGTCGATATCGTGAATCGGATTGAAATCATTGCTGATGGTTTTCGCAAAGCCACTGCCCTGTTCGGCACTGATGCTCAGAGACAACTCATCGCGGGTATAAAACTGCTGTAAAAACATAGGCGCCACGCGGCTAGGTGATTGAGCAGCGCATACTAATGAATTTGCCGTTCAGGTCAAGTAATAGCCTGCGCAAGCATATGTAAGAAATAATTTACATAATGTCGATTATTTCTTACACTAAAGGCAGATTCACATTATATTTGAATTCTTCAAAGGACTTTGACATGCACATTTCCACACGCGAGAAACATATTTTCATCGAATTATTGATCAGTGTTTTAGTATCAGCGTATTACTTTTACAGCAGCTATCAACTCTCAGGATGGAGCCAAATCGTCGGCCCTGAGATAGGCGCTCTAATAGTCAAGGTCATCGTTATCTCGATCCTTGCCAGCATTGTTTTATACGCGATCTTTAGCCGAGCCACCCTAGAGGATAGGGATGAACGGGATTTGGCGATTAATGCCAAGGCTCATGCCTTTGCCTACTATAGCCTAGTCGGTCTTTGCTGTTGTTTAGTGGGATTAGTGGTGTTCAATGAGGGGCTGGGTCTGATGGGTAACAATATTCAAATCAGCGCACCAGTGGCGATGCACTTTGTCCTTGTGGCACTGATGATCTCGGCGATCGTCAAATCCGCAATCCAGCTTCTTTACTACCGTCTGAGCTAGCACTATGGTCAAAGTTAAAATCGGTAATAAAATTCGAGAACTACGTTTTGCACGTGGACAGATGACACAGGCTGCGTTGGCTGCAGAGGCCGGGGTTACTCGGCAAACCATTTTGGCTCTGGAAGCTTGCCGATACTCACCCTCACTTGAGCTGGCGTTTAAAATCGCGAGGGTCTTTGGTGAACCGCTGGAAACTGTTTTTCAGTTTCCAGAAGATTAATCCAGTTCCGCTTCAAACTCTTCGAGCAGATCCAACGGCTCCATTTCTTGGCCTTCCAGATCTGCGGTCCAGTTGACCCCAACCATCAACACATCGGCGTGCATGCCGGGCAGCCAATCGTCGAGAAACTCTTCCATTTCAACGGCAACCGGGGTGTAGACATCCCAATCCCCATTGCACAGTGCCTGGGCGAAGTCACAATTTGACCAAAATGGAATAACGTCGATGGTGTCGCTATCGGTGGAACCCACCAGCGCCCAGTTATCCTCTTCGTCCTTTAATCCCCAGACGCAACCGGTTTCCAGGCTCTCGACAATCATGCGATCGAGGTTTTCTTGAAGATCTTCAGACAGTGGTTCCATGACTACACTCACAAGCAAGTTAACAATCGCGCATGGTACTCGCTTTTTGGTTTTGTCCCAACTGTAATCTAGGCTCTGAGGTCGGCTTAAAACAGTCCTAACTGCGACAATTTGTCACATTGTTTCAGCGCGACCAACTGCCTAAAATTGTCGCCTTTATTGATTACTCTCTGGTTCTATTTATGCTTACTAAACCTGCATTGGCTTTCGCCGCCCTTTTTATTAGTTTAACGGCTACTTCAGCACTAGCTGATCACAGCCACGACATAGAAGAAATCACCATTCAGGCCTTTCCACTCGCCAGCCAGATTAGCGGTTCTCCGCGCAGTAATCCCCTGCACAGCCCCGACAGTGCCGAGCTGTTAAAACGCGTTCCCGGGGCCAACAATAATGCCAATGGCGTGATCACTGGCATCGCCCAGTATCGCGGTATGTATGGCGATCGAGTCTCAGTGAAATTAGATCAGGCGCCGACTCTCAGTGGCGGCCCCAATGCCATGGACTCACCACTGGCCTACGCCCCTGCAGGTCTGCTTCAGGAGCTGACTGTCTACCGAGGTGTCACTCCGGTTAGCCAGGCTCAGGAGAGTATTGGCGGCCATATGGTGGCGGAGTTTAATCGTGGCAGTTTTGGCTCAGAAGCCGATATTGAAGTGAGCGGCTTTGCCAGTACTCAGCTCACCGATAACGCCAGTCAGTCGAGCTCCAATATGCAACTAGTGATTGCCAACAACCAGCATAAGCTTTCCTTTCTCGGTTCTCATAATGAGGGCGATAATATTGAAGCCGGCGACAATAAAACCGTAGCTGGCAGTCAGCATCAGCGTGATCGTTTTGACCTCGCCTATGGCTGGAAATCAGATGCCACGCAATTGACAGTCTTTGCTGGACAGCTCGATATCAACAATAGCGGCACCCCCGCTCTGGCCATGGATATTGTCTCGGTGGAAACCGACCTAGCCGGTATGACTCTTAGCACTCAAGTCGATAGCGCAGCAATCAACATGTCGTTGGCCTGGGCCGATGTGACTCACTCTATGGACAACTTCAGCCTGCGCACTGCCCCGGCTATAACCATGGGTTATCGCAGTAATCTGGCTACCGCAGACAATCTTTCCTGGAGCCTAGATGCGCAGTTGCCACTGGCCTTTGGTGAATTAAAAATCGGCAGCGATGGCAACCTCAGCAACCATGACTCGACCATCATCAACCCGACTAATGGCATGTTTCAACTGCTTAACTTTAACGGCACTGAGCGGGAGATCCTCGGCCTGTTTGCCGAGCTCAATGGTGATATTGGCGATTGGGGGTATCAGGCTGGTATCAGACAGAATCGCATCACATTGGATAGTGGCGAAGTAAGCTCATCCGGGATGATGGGAATGATGGGCGACGCGGTAAATATGCTTGCCATGCAGTTTAATCAAGCCGACCGCAACCTCGATTACGACACCACCGATCTGGTACTCAAGCTTAACCGCAGCCTAGATCCAGAAACTGCCCTAACTATTGATCTGGGGATTAAAAACCGTGCCCCCTCTTATCAGGAAACCTTTCTCTGGTTGCCATTGCCGATCACAGCCGGTCTCGCCGATGGACGCAGTTATAGGGGCAACCTGTCCCTCAAGCATGAAACCGCCCATGAAATCAGCATTGGCCTAAGTAAAAAAACCGAGCGCTTCAGTATTTACCCGCAGATATTCTATCGTCAGATCCACAACTATATTCAGGGTGTGGCGAGCACTAGTATGCCTGCCAATATGCTCAGCAATATGATGAGCGGTGCTGCGGCCCTAAGCTACGATAACACCGATGCCGAGATCTACGGCGCCGATGCCAACTGGAATTACAGTATCAATCACAGCTTTTCAGCGGATGGTGTGGTCAGCTATGTGCGTGGCAAGCGCACTGATATAGCAGATGATCTGTATCGTATCGCCCCGGCCAATGCACGCTTCAGCCTCCGCTATCAACCGGATCAAGAAGCGCTACAGTTGATGGTAGAGTCGGTTATCTATGCCCGCCAAAAGCACGTGGCCAGCTACAACAATGAAGCCCCATCCAGTGGCTTTGGCATAGTGAATATCGGCGCCAACTGGTCCGTCACCGAGAACATACAGCTGCGCTCTGGGGTGAAAAATCTCTTTGATCGCTTTTACACTGCCCACTTAAGTGGTCGCAATCGCACCGGCGATAGCGATATTGCCCTAGGCGAAGCAATCCCTGGTCTCGGTCGTGCGGTTTATCTCTCAATGGCGATAAATTTCTAGTACCATTTAGCCCATGGAAAAACCCCAGCCGAATAACAACAACGCCGCCACCAGAGAGAACCTCTACGTTCTCAGCTTGATTCGTGGCGTTGCCCTCCTCGGCCAGGTATTGGCACTGACCTATTTCACCTGGGTGCAGCCGATTGGCTTGCCAGTGACTGAAATTGCCTTTGTACTCAGTGTCTATGCCTCACTCACCGCCGCCATTTGGGTGCGCAGCCGCCGCGCTGTGCCCATCGGGGATACTGAATTTTTTGTTCACCTGTTAGCGGATATAGCGTTCTTTTCCATACTGCTGTTTTTTAGCGGCGGCGCCTCCAACCCCTTTGTCTCCTATATGCTGATCCCCATCAGTATTGCCGCAATCACCCTGTCACGGGGTTACAGCATTGCCCTGGCAGCCATAGCATTGCTCTGCTACAGCCTGTTGCTAAAGTACTATGTGGCCATTGCCGCAATTGCACCTGGGCACCATCAGGCGGCGGACAACAGTCTGCATATCCTCGGCATGTGGGCTAACTTTGCCATCAGCGCGACGATTATTATTTACTTTATCAGCCGTATGGCCGCGACCTTAAAACAGCAGGAACAGGAAATTGCCATGGCCCGGGATGCGCAGCTTCGGGACGAACAACTACTAGCGGTGGGAACACTAGCCGCCGGCACAGCACATGAGCTTGGCACACCGTTGAACACCATGAAGCTGATTGTCGATGAGATGCTGCTGGATACAGATAACCAGGCAGATGTGATGCTACTTAATCAGCAGATCGAACAGTGTAAAACCACACTCAAGCAACTGCTCACAACAGCTGAAGAATCCCAGTCTAATCAGCTCGAAGCACAGTCTGTGCAACTCTACTTAGACAATGTGTTGGCGCGCTGGCAGCTGATGCGACCACTGCTGCAAAGCCATATTCAATACGCCGATAGCCCGGCGGTGAATGCTGTTTTTCACCCGACCATTGCCCAGTCAATTCTCAATCTATTAAATAACGCTGCCGATGCCAGCGAAAAAGTTGATATAGATATTAGCTGGAACCCTGAGATGGCGACGATCCGTATTCGCGATTTTGGCGCCGGCATCGATGCCGCAAAACTGAAAACTCTGGGACAGCCATTTGTCACAGACAAAGCCGAGGGTCTTGGTTTGGGTCTGTTTTTATCTCAGGCTACACTGACGCGTTTCGGCGGCTCTGTGAGTTTGCACAATGCCGCAGAAGGGGGAACAATCACTCAGATTAGTCTGCCTCTTGCAGCCACGGCTGCAGTCACTTGAACTACCTCTTAGTCGATGATGATCCAGCCTTTAGTACAGTGCTTGCCAGAGTATTACAGCGTCGTGGTGAGCAGGCCTTTACAGCCAGCAATGGCGAACAAGCTATTGCCCAACTGCAGGGTGAAACAATTGATCGAGTGGTCTTAGATTTAAAGCTTGAACAGGAATCCGGCCTTGCCATTCTGCAGCGATTATTGGAAAACCAACCCACTTTGGAGGTTGTGATACTCACAGGCTACTCCAGTATCTCAACTGCGGTCGAGGCGATTAAGTTAGGCGCGGTTAACTATCTGTGTAAGCCGGCTGGGATGGAAGAGATTATTGCAGCCTTTGAAAGCCGCGCCGGAGGTGCGACAGAGGTGCCACTGGAGGACTCACCGCCCTCGGTCAATCGACTGGAGTGGGAGCATATCCAAAAGGTCTTGAATCAGCATGAAGGCAATATTTCAGCCACCGCCAAAACACTGGGAATGCACCGCAGAACACTGCAGCGAAAGTTACAAAAAAGGCCGGTCAAGAACTGAGCGGCCTGTGTTGAATCTTAAAGTGAATCTTATAAATCCCAACCTGCAAATCGAGGCCGGGATCCTAGTTTGAAGACAAAAATTTTTATTGAGAGCCCTTTATTGAGAGCTGTTTAATTCAACACTCGGTAACCGCGGCCAGACAAACAGCGTCGAACTATACGCTCCTGCTCATGGCGAGCACCTTGATTACCTTTCACACCGCCCACTACGGCACCGGCACCGGCACTGCGCTGAGCGCTGTTAGAATTACCCAGCACTGCACCTAGAACGCCTCCAAGCACTGCCCCGGCAACCGCACCTTCGGTGGTTTCAGCGCCGACATCAACATTCCGCGCATACTGTTCACAGTCCCCAAGATCATCATAGTAGGCGTCGAGATCGACTCCTTGGGTATCAATAATAATTTCTTTCGGTCCACCGTAGCCGCGATAACCATTGGCACAGCCACTGGTGACTACAACCACAAGAGCCAATCCCAGCAATAGCATGTTGTTTCTTTTCATAAGTGATTCCTTCACTGAAAACATTCCCTGTAACAACGTCTTACCTAAAACTTGGTTGACCTGTATCACTGGGTCTAATAAATTATTTAGTGTTATTCATAATGCCGCGCACTGCTGCAGGAATATCCGCTGGCAGTACCACAAGTTTGGCATTTTGCGACTTGCCCATTTCACGCAGAGCGTCGACATACTTCTCGCCGAGCAGATACATGGCTGGCAACTCTTTATCTTGAATCGCGTCACTGACTTTGGTCAGGGCCGTCTTAGTGGCTTCAGCCAGTACTACCTGAGCTTCAGCATCACGACGGGAGGCTTCTAAGCGGCCATCAGCAGTCAAAATAGCGGCACTCTTATCGCCTTCGGCGCGGGTCACTGTGGCGCGACGCTGACGCTCGGCGGCAGCCTGTTCTTCCATAGCAGCCTGCATGGTGCCTGAAGGATTGATATCCTGAATCTCGACGGTCTTAAGAGTAATACCCCAGTCGGCGATATCATCGGAGATCGATGCCTTGAGCTTGGCCTTAATTGAATCCCGTGACGACAGTGCATCATCCAATTTCATTTCACCGACAATGGAGCGCAGTGAAGTCTGCACCAATGTACGGATAGCAAGCTCGTAGTCTTCGACGCCATAAACCGCTTTTTCCGGCGAAACAATATTGATATAGGCCACCGCATTGGCAACGATTACTACATTATCTAGGGTAATCACTTCCTGGGAGGGAATATCCAAAACAATATCTTTGGTCGTCACTTTAAACGCCACATTGTCTATATAGGGGACAATAATATTTAGGCCCGGCTTCAAGGACATATGGTACTTACCCAACCGCTGCACCACCCACTTAGAACCCTGAGGAACCAGACGCACACCTTTTAACAGAGTGATCAATACCAGCAATAAAACACCTACAACTACAATCGGCCCTTCCATCATGCTTACTCCCTTATAGAGTTGTACCGCAGCCAACGAGGCTGACAGCTAATTTAAATTTGTTTAACGCAGCTTCACTACAATCAATGTATTTCCAGAGATCTCTTTAATAAAAACCCTATCGCCAATGCTCACTTCGTCATCGCAGATAAAGCCCCATTCGTCATCACCCAGCACTGGAGTGGTAAAACGCACCTGACCGCGGCTGTGCTCGGTGGGTGCTTTAATCACCTGTCCGGCTTCACCTATAGCCGCATCGCGACTGATACCAGCAGTGGTTCTATCGGTCATCTTGGGCTTAAAGTATTTAAACCAGAGTACAGTGAAAGCTACCGAGGAAACTGTCCAGATCAGGATCTGCGCTGTAAAGCTCAGCTCGACCACTGTCATCACCAGACCCACAACTATGGCGCCCAGACCAAACCAGAAAATCGTGAAACTGGGAATAAATATCTCTCCAGCCACTAATACCATGCCTAATATCAGCCAGTGCCAATACAACAGTTCAAATTCCATAGTTTGTCCTCAACGGTTTGTATTTAAGAGCCTTTTTTAAGAGCGTTTTTTAAGAGCTTTTCTTTAACATCGGATCTACAGCACTGCGCTGCAGGGCCATCAATATAGCGTCTTCTCGACCAAACTCAGTTCTATAGTAGTCGCGCCTGCGCCCCACCTCAATAAAGCCATAGTTGAAATAGAGACTAATCGCAGGGAAATTACTCACCCTGACTTCCAATAATACTTTTTCAATAATCCCCGGCAGTGACTGTAAACCATTATTGAGTAATTGCGAGCCGAGACTATGACCCTGATATTTAGGGTCTATGGCTATATTAAGTATCTCGACCTGATCCAGTACAGTGGCCAGAACCATATAACCGATCGGCACCATAGGATCAGCGTCCTGAAGACAGACAACCAGGCATTGGTGATCTTCGAGACTCTGTTGAAACTGTTTAAAATTCCACGGCTCCGGTGTCACTTCCACTTCGATGGCAGTGACCTGCGCAATATCCTCTGCCCCCATTGGGCGAATCAATATCTTGTGGGTATCTGCTAGATAAGCTGTCACAGCAATTTAAACAGGCAAACTAAGAAGCGGCTGGCGCAAAAGAAATCGACTTCAACAGCTGCCAGGTAGTGGCTTTCAGCTGCGGTGTTTCGATCATATTGCTCAGGGAAGGTACCAGCAGTGCCGTGGTCTCTGGAGTCATAGCTAGGGAGCCAAAACCCGATTGTTCACTGCGCTGTTGTGAACTCAGTAACCAGTCGGCCGCTGTATCACCCAGCAGCAATATATATTTAACCGGTCGGGTTTTCAGTCGTGCCTGGAGTAATGTCGCGAGAAACTCGCGCACTTCATCTTCGTCGCCGTCAGCATTGGGATAGGGAGGCCACTCAACCAGATCCATCTGCGGCAAGCGGTGAATACCACAGCCCACAGCATTGAGAATATTGGTCAACAGCTGCATTTGATCGCCGTCGGCTAACGCACCTTCAACGCCGCTACAAACCAAGACCTCGGCGTTTGGCTGCCACAGGGAAAATTTCACTTCGATCAGTTCAGCCGCAACCTTAGGTTCTGTGCTCGCACTGAGTGCTGGCTTTTCCACAGGCGCGGCACGGGAGACCTTTTTGGTCACCACAGGCTCATCAAAATTAAGGTTCATACGGGCAGCCACATCGATGGTTTTACGATCGACAGGCGCTTCAGATTGTTCTATAAAAGCATCTAGAGAAGGTTCTAGAGAAGGATCATTAAAGGCTGCAGCAGGCGCTTCATCAACAGGGAATACAGCGTCTTTCGGCACATATTGCACTATGCCGAGAGTCTGTAAATAGTAGGCCTGCTGGCTGGGTTGCATTAGATACCGCCCATCTGTGGATGTAAACCACCGGGATTGCGCATCAGCGTCAAGGCATTCAAATAGGCCTTAGCACTGGCTACCAGAATATCGGTATCGGCGCCCTGACCATTGATAATGCGGCCATTTTTTTCCAAGCGCACTGTAACACCACCCTGAGAATCAGTGCCCTCAGTCACTGCATTAACCGAATAGAGCTGCAACTTAGTGCCGCTGTTAACCAGACTTTCGATGGCATTAAAGATCGCGTCTACTGCACCGTCACCAGAGGCTTCGGCACTGTGTTGCTTGTCTTGGTAGGAAATAACAATTTTTGACTGTGGCGCCTGACCAGACTTGGACAGCACCTCTAAATCAACCAGTGTTAAGACATCTGCCTCGGTGCCCATCTGGGCATCGGAGACCAACGCCTGTAAATCTTCGTCAAAAATTTCCCGCTTCTTATCGGCCAAGGCTTTAAAGCGCTTAAACAGCTCGTTGAATTCTTCTTTGCTATCAAACTTAATGCCCAACTCTTCAAGTCTCGCAGAGAGCGCCGCGCGACCTGACAATTTGCCCAGAGATAACTTATTAGTGCTCCAGCCAACATCTTCGGCACGCATGATTTCGTAGGTCTCGCGGAACTTCAAAATACCGTCTTGGTGAATGCCCGATTCGTGGGCGAAGGCATTGGCACCCACAATCGCTTTGTTCGGCTGCACAGGGAAACCCGTAATGCTCGAAACCAAACGTGAGGTCGGCACTATGTGCGTTGCATCTATATTGGTTTCCACTGGAAATACATCCTGACGTGTACGAATCGCCATAACCAACTCTTCAAGAGCCGCATTGCCAGCACGTTCGCCGAGACCGTTAATAGTACATTCAACCTGACGGGCACCGTTCTGGATTGCGGCCAAGCTGTTAGCCACCGCTAAACCCAGATCATTGTGGCAGTGCACCGAGAAAATCGCTTTGTCAGCATTGGGCACAGTATTCATCAAACGCTTAATCATCGACGCGTATTCACTGGGGTCGGAGTAGCCAACGGTATCTGGCAAATTGATTGTTCGCGCACCAGCATTAATAACAGCCTCGGTGATGCGACACATAAATTCAAACTCGGTGCGGCTGGCATCTTCGAGAGAGAACTCCACATCGTCAATTAAGTTGCGGGCAATCTTTACTGCGCCAATCGCCTGCTCTAGAACCTGATCTGGCTCCATCTGCAGTTTGTGTTTCATATGGATCGGAGAAGTGGCAATAAAGGTGTGAATACGGCCCGCATTGGCACCCTTAAGCGCTTCCGCGGCCCGTTCTATATCACCGCTTACAGCGCGGGAAAGGCTACAGATGCGGCTTCCCTTGACGCTATTAGCGATGGCCTGAATGGCTTCGAAGTCGCCCTGACTGGAAATCGCAAAACCGGCTTCGATTACATCGACGCGCATTTTCTCTAAAGCGATGGCGATACGAACTTTTTCATCTTTGGTCATCGATGCGCCGGGGCTCTGTTCACCGTCACGCAAGGTTGTATCAAAAATAATTAATTTTTCTTTAGGTTGCTCTGAGCTGTTCATACTGTCTTCTCTTTCTAAAGGGAGCCATGCTTGTTGGCTAATCTAATTTTAGCGTACATCAGGGGCTCATTGTAAAACGGATCGGACCACTGTGGGGTCAGAATTTCATGGCATTTTTGCCTAGCATGATTTTGGTATGGCTTTGGTATAAATGAAGTCAGGTCAATGCACGGAATTTTGATGAGGTAGTACGAGATGAGGTATTACGATAGATGCCCCTCAGGGCAGGAGAAGAAATAGTCCACGAGCAGAGACAG
>Ga0209712_10003321_pt1 | contig 13053 bp, 10 predicted proteins | sample ArcOceMetagenome_FD_187443 | JGI IMG/M metagenome (GOLD analysis project Ga0209712, IMG submission 187443) | Marine eukaryotic phytoplankton communities from Arctic Ocean - Arctic Ocean - Greenland ARC118M Metagenome (SPAdes) (version 2) | ecosystem: Environmental > Aquatic > Marine > Oceanic...
AAATAAAGGAAAAGAATAGAATGTCATTTGAAAGAAATTGCGGGAAACAGTCTTGGTATGTTTTTGGGATTTCTACGCTACGGCAAAAAATCGTGCAACCAGCTTGTACGCACAATTAATTGCCGCTTATCTCAGACGTACAGTACGTCCCGGGTTGGCCTGAAAGCCCGCGTTGACAATAATGTAGGTATCTCATAACCGGTTCTGCGGAACATGTGGGGAAGTAAGAACACACCTGTCTCATCAGTCACGGCAACTGAAGCATCAAATAATGGCAGCTGGCACAACACTACACAACACACAACAGAGTACTGGAAAAGTATATATATATACCGGTTTACTCGTATCTATCAAACTTCAGGTTGTATAAATCGGTCTTTGCGCATTATTGCAGCAAGCACCTCAAGTTGATTCAATATTATAGTGTATAGATTACTACGGTTCCACGTACAAGGTACTACTACACTTCATTACACATACTACACATACTACAAATACTGCGGTAGCAACAATTCGGTAAAGCACAGCGAAGTGAATATTGAATATTGATATTATACTACAATAGTTAGTCTAAGTCTAGTACACAAAATATCAAGTATCAAATGAAGCAGACCGGCAAGAGCACGAGCATGAACATGAACATGAACATGAGCATGAGCATGAAAGAGTACGAGTCCGTGAAGGAGACTCCATCGCATATAATACCAGATGGAAGCCACGTGTATCTTCCTCCACCTTCGGCTCTCGAGAAGGCTTCCTTCTTCGCCCAGAGTGTTGCCAATTACAAACTAATACACGCCGATGAATCGCAGCAGCAGCAAAAGCAGAAACAACCTCAACAATCGAAAGAACAAGAATCCAATCTCGGCGGCAAAGAATTAGATGGCCAAGACAACGATAACGATAACGATAACGACAACGAAGTCAACAACATTCATCCATTGGCACTCGCATCTGCTAGACTTCAGACCAACGGGATCTCGGAATTATCCAAGGCCATTAACCTCTCATCATTAGTTCATTCAAATGAATACTTTGCTTTCTCAAATATTATCGATCCATCCCTTGCATCAAACAACACACAAAAAACAGATGGTGCTGTGCAGGCACCAGCAACTAATATTGGCATCGAAAATGCACAACATGGACATACCAATCCAGCATCCGTCACTGATAAAAACGCATCGGCGGCATTCGCATTAGACGACGACTTCAACCACAACATGAACGAAAATGAAAATGAACCCATTCTCCGCTCCAAATTCATCCTCAAGCGAAAACGGCAACAATTCCAATCATCCACATTCACACTACGACAACATTATAAACGTCTCAAGGTCGTCACGGCCGCACAAAAGGTGCTGGATCAGCGATATTTGCAATTGAGGAAACGGTGGAAGTTGTCTGCGCCTGAACATGGGAGTGTCGTTCAGGCTCCCGTGAGGCCGAATGAAACTGTTGCGATTGATGTGGATATATATAATCAGAGGCAAGGGCAAGGTCAGGGGCAGAATGAAGATAATAGCAGGAGCGGAATGATGAATTCGAATGCCATGGAGGGGAATGGAGAGGGTGTCATGGTGAGTACCCTGGGGAAAATTACTAGGATGGTTCCGAGGTATGCTACGATTGAATTGGCGGAACATTTTGATGTTTCTGATCTCTTGAAAGTCATGAAAGGTGATGGTGGTGGTGATCAAGGCAATAATGCAAATGAAAATGGAAATGCAACTGAAAATAAAATTGGAAATGCAAATACACCTGAAAATGCAACTGAAAACGAAAACGTAACCGAAAATGCAAATGAAAATAACCCCGATGCAGGTGCGGCAAGTACCAAGAAAAGTGGGCCGTCGGATATGGATGTAGATGCAGATGCAGATGCGGAACCTATAGCCATCTCCGACACTTGTGACAATGACATATGCATTAAAGAAACAACCGAAGCAAAACCATTCATGGTGGCAGATCCAACATTGGGATCCATTGATTTGGAGAGATTTGATCCTGACAATGTCCCAATGCTCACGCTCTATTTTCAGATTGAAAAATCTTCCACTGGGTTTGTGCACAGTGTTGCGCTTTCTTCCGTGATTCAAATTGATCATGACGAAAATTCGGAATCCGAATCCAAGGATGATGGTATTACGAAGGAAAAAGATGAAGTGCAGCATATAATTTCGACCATTATTCGGGATAAGGTGCGGCCCAATAGTGACGAGAAGGTCATTCAGTCTCTTCAACATTCATTGTTTTGTGCCAATGTCTTTGATTCTATTCGAAAAGAGGTTGCCTTCAATCGTAATGCCAATGCCAATTCGATAGCGAAAATGAAATCGAGTAGAACTGGTTCTGCGGGAGGTCCAGGGAATGGAATTGTGCCGCAGCAGCAACAACAACAGCAACAGCAGCCAGTATGGTTATCAAGTGAAATGGAGGATAATTTTCTACCTCCGCCTTCGCTCATGGCGGGAGGAGACATGTCACAAAAGGGAGGGGGGTTTGATATCGCTGCATTATCCGTCATTCATTGTCATGAAGGTGAAGTCAAGGTTCAATTGAATTCAGAGTACGCTCTGACGGTCAAATTGGTGGATTCTAAAAACAGCAGAGAAACGGAATCTGCTTCTACAAACGCCACAAACACTGCAAATGCCAGTGCGAGTCACAGCGGGAGTCAGACAAAGGAGGAGATACATGTTCTATGCAGACTCTTACTCCTTCATGCTCAATTTGTCTTTCATGACCATCACAAACGAAGTGCCAAGAGGGATAGGGATGCTGAAGATGATATGAGCGAATCGAAGAAAGTCGATTACTCCGTTGGGATATTGCAGAGTGCAACCAATTTTCGTAGAAGTATTTTGACAAGGAAGAAAATGGTAGAAGAATCACCCAGTATACTTCAGTCTTGTGTTGCGTTGGGGGGCAAGGTGTTGTTTGAACGTCAAGTTAGACTTGTCCTTGAGGTACGTGTAAGCAAGCGATGCGGAGCGTTCTGATGTCATGATTTATTTCATGAAATGTTACTACAGGTACTGTATTCAGGCAGAAGACGAGTCAAATCATACTAACAACATTTCTTGTATTCCGCTTGATGACAGCGCCTGGCATCATGGCAAAAGAGACATGTTCCTTCCATCAAATTTCAAGTTGAGTGGCTTCCGCTTTCGACATTTGACTCTCATGTGCAGTTTGCCGTTGCATTTGATGACACAAATACTCTGGACGTGAGCATTTCTGCAGATTCAATGACAGTCACAAGTTTTACCGAGGATGGTGATTATCGAGTAGTGACCTTTGGATCAAGTGAGGAATTTGAATTATTTACAAAGCACGCGATGAAGCGAATTGGAAAGACAAATTGAGAATGGTACTGTGGACAGCACTACACGTTGGTGGTTGGCAAACTTGAAATCATTTTATCATATACTATAGCTAAATAGAAAATTCTATTATGGACCTGAACAACTCAATATTGCCATGAACCTAATTGTAGCTATTTGATAGGGTTGATTTCCTATCACACCCAGTGTGATGAGGTGACTGAAGTTAGAGACACGTATGTAGCTAGAACTTTGCAGACCATTTCCTTCAAACTGTAGTCCCTTATAATATCGTCATTTTCGTGTGAAGAAAGTATTTGTTCAATCTGAATTATCGATGGTTTATGTATTCCACACATTTTAGATTTGTAAGGCGCGGAGAGTCATAAACAGCCTCATTGTGAGACAGATGACATCATCTGAGGGGCTGAGCCGAAAACTGATCCTTTCTTCAGATCCGACATAAAAAACACAAAGCATTACAGTAACCCGTAACAACACAGTTTACTGTTTACTGTTACTCTTCTGTTCTATTCTAGTCTGTGCTGAGCTGAGCTGAGCTTCCTCCCTTAAGTAGAGACAGAAATGAATATAAAAAAAGAAGAGGCGGCACCAAGCCCAGTCCTCAGTCGAAACGGGCCAGCCGAGGGTCAACATGGTGAACACAAGAGAAAACAAGTAACCTTCAACCCTATTATCGACCTTACTGGAACAAACGATGAAAAAGAAAGTTATCGAGTTCTAATGCCCCCACCGCCGCCGCCATCATCCAGAAGTGCTCTCAACGATATGAGCTCCAACACGGGAACGAACATATCCTTCAAGCTTGAATACGACCCGGACCCTGTTGGTGACCCTGGCGACCCGGCTGCTGTACCACCTGCACCAACAAGTCAACTTGAACCAAGCAAGCAACGTTCAGCAACTTCGTCTGCAACAAACACGAGAATGCGAACATCTGCTATCACTCTCATTGATACCAATCATGGAAGACAGCGCCGTCAAGAAAGGGCTATTCCTCGCCGAGACATTCAGGCTGCTGTGCGATATGGAAAGGAATTGGTTCATCCCGACCCAAATAAGCTGATTTTTGAATATCAGGGCAAGAGACATATTGTGACGAAAGAAGATCGGTTGCACATCACATCCATGGTGACCACTGTCAATTTGAAAAACAAAATCATCGGTGATATTGAATGGAGAAAACATGAACAAGACTGTCATTTGATTCACCATTCTGAAACACACATTGAGTGGAATAGCCATAGCGTTCTCGTTGTGGATCGGTCAGGAAGCATGAGGAATTCAGATGTAAACGGTTGCAGGACGAGGTTGGGAGCTGTTTGGTTGAGCATTGCAAAGGATTTTGTCGAATATCGTTTGGAAACTGGTATGGCTAGCTCTATGGTAAGTCTTGAATTAATTGTTTGGCACTGTATTTTTATTCCCATCACATTATAATTCATATTCATATACTATTTTCTCTGTTTACACAAAGGATGCTGTCACCATCATCCTCATGGGTGAGGGTGCAGATGTGATTATTGACAGGTGGCCCACTGATAGGGTGCTTTACAATCGAATTGTTCGGTACTTTCATGATTCGGAAGAAGCAGATATTCTCTACCACAAAAGAAAGGATATCCCCCAGTCATTCATTCGCCCGTCAGGGCACGGGTGCTATGGGCCTTCCCTCAAGAAAGCGCAAGAGATGCTTGTCAAATATGATGACTCCTCATCCCCAATGCAGCTACTACTTCTATCCGACGGAAGACCAAGTGATAACATATCCAAAGGAAGCACCAATATTGAGAATATACTCAAACCTTCTATTGAAGAGATGGCATCAAAATTTGGAAGACGTTTTGATTTTGCCGCTATTGGAATGGGTAACATGAAAGACTACGACTGCTTGAAATCCATGGTTGCGTCATGTGAGGAATTTGGAGGTCGTTCGTCATTGCAAGTTCCGGGAATGTCATGTGCAGAGATTGGAGCTGCATTTACAAGTGCTGCAACTTCAGTGATGGTGTACCAGACAGAGCTTGCTGATGGTGGCGGCCCTGGGAACGAGCGCCCGAGGAAAAAGCAACGTCGTATTAGATCCTGCTTGCGTGAGAGCAGTCGGCTACTGCCTGTTTTGACTGAAGTTGTCGATGACTCGTTCCAGGTGTACATGAACGAAAAAGTCGAACGCTGTTTGTAAGTTTGTTTTGGAAGAGAGTTCCTTGTTCCCTGCTGCGTGTATTTACAGAACTGTAATTCTTATCCCAACACTTTTTCTTTGTAACTATGTAATGGCAGGTATCAAGATGTCTCGGGAGATGACATCGATGCTGATGCTGAGCAAGAGGGCGACCAAAATGCTCAAAATCCAAAAAGGAAACCTAAGAAAACATTCGTGCCAGCCAATCTGCAGCACCCGGAGGCCAAGGGAGTTGCTTTGAAACGAAAAGCATTTGGAGAAGGACAGGAGCGATTTGCCCATCAATTCTTTGAGGTTGGAGAAGATGGTGAGACTGTCCTTGGACAACCCTTGGTCGCGAAAGAAAGCAGGTTTGTGGACGACACTGAACATCGTGGAGGGGAGCTTGACTGGCTTGCTCGAGACAAGTTTGTAGAGAGATTTTGCAAGATCCAGCACCATTGTGTTATTGTGGCTGAAGCATTCAATCAGAAACTCAATTCCATCATGACCTTGGAAAGAAATACTCCTCGGGTCTCTTTCATTGATTGCCACGTCTACTACCTCACCGATGATAAACGTGGTCAATTCTCTGTCATTGTGGAGCCGAAACTTGAAGGTCGCTTTGAAAAGTGGAATAACAACAATGGATGGAGAATGCAGTCGACTGCAGATACTGGCGGTCGCACTGTTCTTACCATTAAAGAAGAGGATGACAGCTCAGATGACAGTGTTATTGATATCACTGGAAATGCAGCAAAGGAGACGATTTGTGTCACCAAAAATGAAGTTGCGCAGGCATTCTCTCATTTTAGCCATCACTGGACGAGAAAACAGTCACTCATCTGTGATTTGCAAGGTGCCTACAGTGAGTATGAGCATTTATTCAAATTCACGGATCCAGTTGTCCACTATCACAATGCGAGGAGGGATAGTAAAAAAGGCAAGTTTGGGAAAACAGATCTAGGCCAAAAGGGCATTGATTCTTTCTTCAAATCGCACAAGTGCAACAAGTTGTGCGATTTAGTGACCAAAGGATTCATGACTACTTCCCGTTAATATTTTATGATTCTGATGCAGTAATTAGAATGGAAATCCTGCAGATTAGATCTGTTGGAGTTGTTACTGCGAGAATAAAGTTGTTGCAGATTCAAAGCTCTACGTCATTAATATCAACAAGTTTGAAAATGAATTGAAATCCTGTAGTTTGGACCTGTTGAATTTTGCACTGAGAACTAAAGACGATGTAATAGAACAGAACAAGAGCATATACGTTCGCTAGAACTATAGTTTATAACAAATACAATTTTATCATAGCTAAAGCATCAATCATAATTATTAAGGCTCATCATTGGATAATCCAGAACCCCCCCCCAAGCGACCGAGGAGAAGCATTGGACCGTTCACCCGAAAATAAGGATAGAGAAAAGATTGACCGAGACATGTACGACTGCTGGGATAGATCACGTGAACCCATATTCAGATCTCCGTCATTTTGGATACTTTCATTCTCAGCTCCCTGTTCATCTTTCTGTCGAAATGGGGTTGGAGCACCACTAGGATGATTAATCACGGCTTGTTCTCCAATAGTACTCATCCTTGTTCTTGAAAGTCCTCCATCTAGTTGAAGAGGAGGAACAGGTTCTCCCAGATCATCATTCCTATCCAAGTTGTTATTCCCAGCTCCCTGTTCACATTCACTTCGACCTCGGAATTTAAAACCACGATAGTGAACCAAGTTTTGAGCATCAGTCATAAGAACATCAGGATAAGTTATAACGGCGTCTCCAATAGATGCAGGGCCGGCAATAATATTCACCGTTGAAAGTCCTCCTCCACCCGATTCAAGAGAAGCAGGTGCTCCCAAATCGTCATATATCTCTAACCTATCCAACTCGACCTCCAACTCATCATAAACTACTGCCTCTAGACGCTACGTTGTTACATCATAGATCCACATATCTTTCTTCAAATTTGTGTGGTTCGAGTGGTGTTAAAAGATGTTGGCTCTCCTTGCCTTGTTCTTATGACTATGCTTGATGTATAAATGTGAATCCTCTGAATTCATTCTATTGGAGCTGTTATTGAGAAAATTAATTAAGTTGTTGCAGATCCATCTTACACGCACAGCACGGTTTGAATTTTCGATATTTTTGTTCCTACGATAAGTTGCGTATTTTTGGTCGTCTGTGCCCTGTGCCCTATGCCTGTGTTTGGAGTTGCAATCAATCTTCCGACGTGAACAATGGAGCGAGCCAGTCATTCGTTGATTGGTTTCCATTTTGACACGTATAAAACATCGCTCGCTAGTATTCACAGCTTTTTGTGCTTTGCTCGCGAAGGTTAATTAATTCATCCCCCAAACCTCGAGATGCTTCCACATTACCAATACCATGTGCTTCCATTTTGTGTAGGGAGATTAATCAAGATAGACTTTTACTAAATACACGTACTGTACTCGCAAGGCGAAATGGAAGATAAGATAAGAAAAGTAGCAATTCCGTCTTCAATTTCTTCAGAGGGCTTACTTAGCGCACAAGATGCGTTCATACAAGTGCAAGTGTCCTCTACACAAATGTAATGCAATGCAATAGACTACAGTAGCATAAATATCGAAATCGGCTAATAATTTATATTATTTCTGCATCTTCACTTTCGACAAGTGGCCGTTGACCGGGATGCTTGGAATCTTTGTTCTTTTTCCTCCTCCTTTGATTGATGATATTCATATTGGAGTTGTTGGTGCCATTGCCATTGCCATTGCCATTCGTATTAGAGTGGTGCTGGTCCTCTTCCAACCCATTGTCATCACCATAATCATAGTCAAGACTAAACGTCCCATCGTATTTCTCGTATTTCTCACCATTCCCATCTCCATCATCACCCCCATTCCCATTCCTCTGTTGTGAATAATCAGCATAGAGAGCAGCCGAACCATTCGGGCTCTCCATATCCACCGTATCATAAACTTTTTCCTTCTTATCCATATAATGCGAAACCTTGTAAATCATGACCCCCGAGAAAACCACCAAAACACCAAGTGCATTAGTAGTATTCAACTGATCCCCCATGATCCCCACCCCCAACAAAATCGTAGTCAATTCCTTCACAACACCGCCAATCATGAGAATGACAGCGGTAGATTCCATAATCAGATAAAATTCACAGGTAATCATACAAATTGCCAAAAACGCTCCAAAGAGTCCCAAACCCACTGTATATAATATTTCCCATGGTCCCGCAAAGTAAGACGTCCCACTGTGATTATTAGCTCCAAATTTATTCCACGGTTCTTCAAATGCAAATGAGAGTGCCAACATGGATATCAACATGAATGGAGAGAGTATCCGCATGGTGGCAACTGTACTCTTCAATTTCGGCTCTAGCGTTTGTAATTTAAGTTGTACTACCGTCCACCTCATTCCTGATAGTATAGCGGCGGAAAGAACGAGTATAAATCCAATACTATCGAATTCCACTTCACCCAATACTGTCAACATTTCCCCAGCGGAAATAACGATTACTGTGAGGATAAGCGCCGGAGTAATTTTTTCAATTCCAAAGCAGTATGCGGAAATCACTACGAAGATTGGTGAACTGGATTTGACCATTGTGTAGAATGTCATTGTAATTCTGACTAGAGCGAGGTTGCTCAGCCCTACATCGAAAGAAGTAACGAGTCCACAGGGTATGGCAACGGATAGATATGTGTTCCAGGACATGGCGTCTACTTGGTCCCCTCCGAATGTGACTGGATATTTTCTGGAGAGGGTATAGCTGAATATGAATTGTACCAAGAAGTGGACGGAAGTCATGAGGAGTGGACAGGGGAATGCCATGTATTTTTTGCCGAAAATGTATTTATTGTAGAGACTTAGTAAACCGCTAAAGAAGAACCAGCCAAGCATTGGCAGGAGGTATGTACAGTGCTCATGGTAGCATGACTTGGTGTGATCCGTCGATGTGTGTGAGTGGGAGCGGGAGGATTCATTGTTGGTATCGTTGTTGTTGTTGTTGCTGCTGTTGTCCAGTTGTTGCATTTGTTCTGCGATATTATTCATGTCCATTTCCATTTCAATATTCTTAGTATTCGTCATCATAATAGTAGTACTCGTTGAATTACAAGAATCTCTTGAACCTCTTTTCATTTAATGGCTTATGAATTGACTGATGCAAATTGATAGTCACTACTGTGAATGAATCAATGAATAGATAGAAGGGTAGAAGGATAGAAGGATAGATGGCAGAGTGTGTTCAAGGTTGAAACTTGAAACAATGCAAAGTCCTATTATTCTCTCTTGTGTTTTTGGCACATACCTTTAACCACGACGATAATACCAACGGCGCCTCCCTTCTTCGTCAAAAAAGTGGAAAGTTGTTCTCACTTCAACCTCGGACTTTACCTAGATGACTGGGTCATTTCCGTGAATTAAACTGTACATAACGGCATTTTAATTAAATAGAGTGACGTTACAAATTCAATAGTTTAGAAAAAGACACTCTAAATACGGATTGACGTCACAAATTGCCACCACCACGAATGAACCCATCATCCATCATCCATCAAAATCAATCTGTTTTTCTTTGGATCTTTTTCTTCATAATATGACCCATTCTTCAACATTCTATCTATCGCCATTCCTGAAGTATTCAAGTGCCCATTATACTGCCATTATTAATAACTTATTGCCAGAATGAGAATTGCAGCAATCGCCACCGTCATCGTCGGAGCAGCTCTGTCAATTGACCTTGCTTCAGCTTTTGCCTTTCCTGCCATCACATCTTCAACGAAAGCTACAGCTGCACATAAACCTACATTCCTCCAATCATCATCGTCCAATGACGAATCAGAATCAGAATCAGGGGGAATCGCAGGAGCACCCCCAAGAATGTCCCCTCAAGAAGAAATGAAAGTCCAATGGGATCTCTTCACCAAACATCACGCCAAGGGAAAATGGAGGGGAACATGGACATCCTACAATTACATGGGAGATACCCTCGATGAAACAACCGCTAGTGTCAACCTCCTCCTCAATGAACAAACCAACACGGTAGAACATACACATGACATTGTAATGGGCAAAATCTCATCTGATTGCGAAACATGCTTTGATTCGGAAGATGTCAAGACTATCCCCGTTGGATCATATGCTGAGGGGAATTTGAGGCAATATAGATGTGCTTCCGTTGCCATGGTTGCTGGACCAACCCTCATGAAGTCCGGTGCCATGTCCACGGAATTGGTATTGAATCATGGGGATGGAAGGGTCAGGGTCGTTTATCAGCATGCACCCGTATGGGAACAAGGTGTCGAACCAGGTTCCTGTCCTCCCCATGCGCTCAAATTATTCCGCACCATGGTGTCGAGGGAGGTACTAGATGCAAATGTTCCACCTTCGTTTCAGTCGGAAGAGAAGAATGTGCCAGTGAGAGGTGATCCAAGGTTTTTTAGACCGGTTCCGCCTTTTAATTGGCATAAGAAATGGGCTGGGTCGAGTTGGACTTGGGGGGAACAGACGGGGGATCGGGGATGGGCTGTCGATGATTTGGATGAAGCGGATGCGTGGCATGGGAGGCCTACAGGGGATACCTCAGATGTATGGGCAATGAGGCTCCCTGGAGGGATATTGTTGCAGTGTCCACGGGTGATTACTACTGGGAGAGCGGGGTTGTTTCGTCTTGCGTGGTTGCCGGAGGATGATGCGCCGGTTGGGTCTGCGGATGATGGGGATACTGCGAAATTGCTAAGGGTGGAGGCAAGTGTTGTGGCTTTGGAACCGGTGATTGATGAAGAGAATGATGTCATGCTTGGATTCTATCCTCCGGAATTGGGTAGTTTGAGGTGTGATGTATTGGCAAAGTATGGGGAGCTTGAGGATGTGAGTGTCATGGATAAACTCAAGAGTATGGGGGAAATGGGGAACAATGGTGGAGGAGAGTTGGATCCTATTCGTGAATTTGTTGGTGGCAATGATAGCGGTAGTAGCGCAAGTTCCTCCAGCAAGTCTAGCAGCAGTGCTGATGCCGATGGTGGTGCTGGTGCTGGTGATGATGACGAGCCTTTAGATGATAGTGCGTTTGATGCTATTCGCAATGCTCTGAAATTGTAAAAAGATTTATTGGATTATCAGGGCATGACAAGTGACATTTTTAATCCATTAAAGAGATGATTTAATTTGATACATTCTTTCCTCGCCCTTCCTCTCTTCTTTATGGAGTTTGTTTGCAACATAATTTGCCATGCATATCTTTCTTGTTGATAGACTGGACAAATTGAAGCTTTAGCTCAACAATTAAACCGTACTCTACTTACTAGTAGTAAAATAGTATACAGTACGAACAAGGAACAAGGTACATGTTCAAAACTCTGCAGTTTTTATTAAGAACACATTTCGAACAACTGAATACTTCAAGTATCGAAGAGTCTGGCACTAGACACAGCAACTGCATGTAACCAAGAATAATTCAGATTTGATACTCGTGGAACATTCAATTTATGTGTTATATGCTGTACCGGTACTTGTGCGCATTTCTATATATCACTACCAGCAGTCGCTCCGTACGTTAGGACAGCGGACAACTTTGATCTTTCAAACAAAGATGATTCAAAGCGGGATCCCCATTAATGTTCCCGTTATGTGTGTCATTGCATCTCAGGGGCAACCGACCTCCCGAGCCCATTTCGACACATTCAGATTACCATTCATGGCAGCATTGGAGAACATCTGTGTGTCCGATGGGCATTGATCAGCACTTTCAGATAAACATTCTCGGCAGCAAAAACACATGGCTCTTATTCATGTGGGCAATTATTTTGTATGGCCCAGTATAACAATTTAATGTGACCATTCTCGAGAGTATTTGTGCAGGTCCTCGCATTCCATGGACATTGATTTTCCCTGGCCCATTTCAACAATTCAAGGTGGCCCTTCGAGGCAGCATTGGAGCATGTATCTTCATTCCATGGGCATTGATTTACCCTGGCCTATTTCAGCAATTCAAGGTGACCATTCTCGGCAGCATATGTGCATGCCTGTTCATTCCATGGGCATTGATTCTCCTTGGCCCATTTCAGAATTTGAAGGTGACCATTGCCTGCAGCATATGTGCATGTCTCTTCATTCCATGGGCGTTGATTTTCCCTGGCCCATTTCAGCAGCTTTTGAACAGGTATTTTCATTCCATGGGCATAGATTCGCTCTGGCCCATTTCAACAATTCAAGGTGGCCATACAAGGCAGCATGTGATCTATTCGCTCTGGCCCATTTGAGCATTTCAATATTGCCCTTCTCGGCAGCTAAACTGCATAGCTCTTCAACTATTTCTTCATACCATGGACACTGGTTTTCGTAGGCCCATTTCAGCATTTCACATGACCATGGGCTGCAACAAAATCAGATGTATTTTTGTCCCACGGGCATTGATTCTCTCTGGCCCATTTCAACAATTCAAGTTGACCATTTATGGCAGCTTTTGTACATGTCTCTTCGTCCCATGGACATTGATTCACCCTGGCCCATTTCAACAATGCAAGGTGGCCAT
>Ga0209712_10003326_pt1 | contig 13041 bp, 33 predicted proteins | sample ArcOceMetagenome_FD_187443 | JGI IMG/M metagenome (GOLD analysis project Ga0209712, IMG submission 187443) | Marine eukaryotic phytoplankton communities from Arctic Ocean - Arctic Ocean - Greenland ARC118M Metagenome (SPAdes) (version 2) | ecosystem: Environmental > Aquatic > Marine > Oceanic...
TGACCATTGGCTAAAAAATGTAGTTGGATGCTTTTTCATTTTGTTCTGTTTTAGTTTGGCTTATTATTAAGCACACACAAATATAAAACATATTTAGTTATAAACAAAACATTTAATAAGTTTTTTTAATTTATTTTTTAATGGAGCGCATATCTTCCAAAATTTGGTCTTGACAATATCGAATAAGTCGCATATCTCGTTGGGTCAATAATATGGTTATGCTTATCTTCAGGTACATTTGTTAGCATACCGCTTTTGTCTTCCTTCCATTTATAGTTTCTAAACTCTGAAATAGCATTTGTAGAATCTTTAAGTATATGTATCTTGTATCTTTTTAATAAATCTATTCCTGCATTGATTGAATTTTTACCTTTTACACTTGAAAAAACATTATGACCCATTCGTCTTAGTTCTTCAATTAAACGTGGCTCGGCACTATCTGCATAAATTGGGTTGCTTGTAAGTTCTTCATCTCTTAAAAATATATTTATATCCTGCGTTGTCATTTGGGTCCTGTACAGATGTTCTTTTACATAAAGGTTGTAATCTAAAGTATAAACAGAAACCAAAGTGGTCGGGTCATTTGTGTACCCAAAATCCATTCCGTAAGCCACTAAGTTTGCTTCAATAGGGATTTGGTTGACTTCTGTGTAATTAAAGATTGTAGACTTACTAGAAGCCCTTTCACCTAAACCATAGATTTGCCAATACTGTTCGTCTGTATCTTTTAGTCTTTCAATTTCATCAATAATAGTTTGCTCAATAAAAGGATTGTCTAAGTAAGTTGTTTTATGAAAAACACAGTCAGCCCTTGTAATTAGTTTATCGTATATCCAATGGTATTCGTCTGATGGATTAAAGTCTAATATTATTCTGTCTTGAGTTCTAAAGAGTAATTGTTGCATATCTTCGTAATACAATTCGTTACCCTCATTTACAAATAGTAAATCCCTTTTCCGTCCCCTGACCTTTTGAGGTTGGTCAAGTGAAATAAATTCAATCAGGTTTCCAAATAAGTAATATTCAGAATTTGATTTATTATGGTTGGTTTCTCTGTATGCTTTGTGTAATTGCAATATACTTATAAAATCACGCATTACAGTTGCCCTAAGTGATGGAAATGATTTTCTACAAATCGTTACAATCTTATTTTCATTACGTGTACAGTATTCAAATATAATCCACAACAAAATATTGTAAGTTTTACCTGACCTTGTACCGCCTTGTTCAACTACAATCTTCTTATCTGTTGCTAATAGATGGTCATAAACAATGTTAGTCTTTATCTTTAGTTGCTCCAATTATTTCGATTTGAAAATTAGTAGGCATACCATCGGCACCTGTTATTTCTTGCCTTTCAATGTACCCTCTTTTCTTACCTTTAGTCTTTAGGTAAAATATTGTAGCGGAAGTATTACCGCCCCCTATTTGTGAATGTAATTGGCTTTCTGCAAAGTCAAGGGCTATATTTTCAATATCACTTACTTCTAAGGCGAATGCGGTATCTTCTTTTAACCACTTATAAAATGTACTGCGAGGTACATCGGCTTTCTTACAAGCCACCGTAACGACCCCTAAACTCTGTTCAAGCGCCTTTAGTATTGATTCCTTTTTTATATGTCTACTTTCGTCCATTATTTATAAGATTTTTTAGCGTCATTAAACGCTTTTATTTTGCTTTGTTTATTTTTATTAAAAGTATAACAATATCCATCAGCACCTTTTTTATACGCATCTTTACCGTTTATTGATGTTAATATTATTTTATTATTTGATAGTGTTTTCATATTTAATATTTAAAAAAAAGCACAGAGCCAATCAAACTGTGCCTTATATTTATTGAACTTAAATTAAAGAACTTTTTGGCTTTTAATCTAATCCTTTAAACGCTTTTAACGGATAGAATACCAAGCTATTTCTATAACCATCTTCAGCGCTTGGAACAATAGGTGTAACTCCGTGTACGTTTCTCCACGCAGGATAAACTAGCATTGAATTATCACAGCTATCCATTGTGGCACCATAATCAGGGACAGTGGTGTTCCCGCCTGTTGCATTGTTTTTTTTCGCTATTATTACATTTACGCACCCCTTTATATTTCCATTATCTCTATGGAATGGAGCAGGAATATTGTAGTTTGAAATACTGCTTGTAAACAACTTCCCGAATCTATATTTTTCAGGAACATTTTGCTTTATAAGTTCCAACTGCCTATCATAAATATTTGGTGTTATTTTTTTTATAAGTTCTTCGCTTTCTCTGCAAAGCAATAGCATAGATTTTATAAAAGTTTGTGCAGATTTTACATTATGTACGCTGCTTATTGTTGGGTATGGTCTACGCATATGTGGTTTAGGTGGTACACTTCCTAAAATAGTACTGTATTGTAACACTTCATTTTCGGGGTTTGCAAAACCGCTTGAACGCTTCATAACGCTTTTAGGAACCTTTTTACTTCTTAGTTCTTGATTTGCTAGGGCAGCCAATTTAGAAGCCTTTTGGGAGTACTTAGATATATCCTTTATGTAAAAACCTATTGGCTCACCATCAAAGTAAAATATACTATCTTCATTTATGTTTGCCTCTATTTCGCCACACACATCCCCTATCTTTGTATTGTGCTGTATTTCTTTTAAATCAATTCTTTTCATAACAGTATATATTATTTGCTTTTACTATAAATCTTGTTGGTACTACATAATCAGGTAAGTTGTAAAACCTCTTATCCTGTTCAGCTACATTTTTATATTCCTTTCTTAGTTTGTCTATAATTTTCTTATATCTTTCTATTCTGCCATCTATATCAAAACTCCATTCAAAAACCATTTTATTTGGAAATAAATTCATATTTTCTAATATATCCATTTCAGCACCCTCTATATCTATTTTTACACAGTTTTTTTCATTATTTAAAACCTCTGAAAAATGAACGCAATCAACTGTAAATTTTTGGTTCCCCCAATTTTTATAAAGACTATTTCGCCAAACCTGCATATTATTACCAACGTACATAGTCATTCTTTTTTTGTCATTTGCAACTACTGCCTTTTGATAAATATTTGCATTCATATTATTTAAACTCAAATTTTTTTCAATCATTTTACAGCTAAATATATCAGGTTCATATATATCAACAGTAGCACCTTTGCTTATTGCGTTTATTGCAAATGCACCGACATTGCCACCTAAATCTATCCAATGTTCGTCTTTTTGTATTTTGAAATATTTTTTTTCATATACATTCCTTACTATGACTTCTTCAAAAGTTTTAAAATCACTTGTACCCTCTCTGCATAAAAAACTAATTCCTTTGTGGTTATGTTCTGTTATTTTCATATTTTTCTTTTTGGGATTTTAAGTATTCAATAATCATACCACCTACATACGCTTTTTCATTTCTCCAAAACTTTACCAATTCAGAAGCTTCTTCATAGTGTTCTAGTTCAAAAGGTATTTGAATAGCCTTTTTTACACCGCTTGTCATATCCTCTAAATCTTGTGAAAGGTCGTCATCGTCTAAAATAGAATAGTCAACATCTTCTTCAGGTTGCCACACATCAAGCCCCCAATCTTTAATTTGTTTACTGTCCCAATCGTTTGCTAGTATATCCCAATCCCACTCACCAAAACCTACATTGTCTTTTACTATAAATTCTTTCTGTTGTTTTTTAGTTAAACCTGCAGCCCTGATAATATGAACCTCTTTAAGACCTGCTTCAATACTAGCCTTATACCTCATATTACCACCAATTATTATATTGTCATCATTTACAACAATTGGTCTAATTTTTAACATTTCAGGAAAGTCTTTTATACTCTTAACTAATTTATCAAATTTATCTCCTTTTATGTATCTTGGATTTTCAGGGTTTTCTGTGATACTATTTATTTTTACCTTTTCAATCTTCATATCTATATAACGTTTAAATTAGTTTTATTTTTCCAAGCCCACGATTTTTTTACAATTACAATTTGGTCTGCTAGTTCCCATTTGTTTTTTTCGTCTGTAATATCTGAAACCAATTTCACTAATGGATGTTGTAAATTTTCTTCAAGCGTGTCATATTTATCTTGCAATGCTGAAAGTTTATCTTCTAAAAAACTAATTCTGTTAACCTCTTCGTAATCCAATCCTTGTAAAAAATTAAAAGAATCTTCATATTTTTGTAAATCCTTATTTGCTAATTTATAGAATTTATAGTTCTTTACCAAATGGATAGCAGAAGCGTGATGCATCTGTTTGCCATTATCTTCAAAAACTTTAGTAATATTCGTCCACCTCATATTTAGCTTTTCTCTCATTAGATAACAAGCCAAAGCCCTAACTTCTACTTGGTTTCTTTTTCTCGTATTCTCGTAGGGGTCAAATCCTGATAGGTTTGTTATTTTTCTTACGATTTCTTCGGGTCTTATGTTTATCATTTTAATCAGTTCTTAGTTTTAATAAATTATAGCATTCAGAATATTTTTCTTTTGCTTTTGATTTGTATTTTTCTTTAAATAATTGATATAATTTTTTGGTATATGAATATTCAGAATGACAATCTGCAAAGTATTTTTCAGCAAATTTTTTACCTTTACCTTTAAAATAATTTACATTATCTGCTGTGTCTCCTGCAATCATTTGCTCATAGAAATTATATCTTGCCTCGTCTTCTGAAATGTCTAAAACCTCTTTATGTTTATAATGGTAATTATACATCAAGCACGGAAACTGTTTATAGTCTTTATCAATCGAAACAATCATTACGTCATTTCTGCCAAACTCGGTAGAAAGTTGTTTCCAATATCTTGCAACCATATCGTCAGTTTCAATTCCATAACCGAAAACACTATCGTAATGTTCTTTTACGTGTTGATGCATTTCGCCTAAAAGCGGAGGTCTAAGGTCATCACTTCTGTTAGCCTTATACTTCTTAGTGATTAGCTTCCTAAAGTTACCTAAAGAACCGCTAAACGTTATCACCCTGTCAATAGGGTACATTGTTTCCAAATGATTAATTATTTGCATATATTGATTGTAAAATTTCTTTTTTGAATCTAATATATCTGTATAATATTTTTCATCTTCAGGGGTTTCCCTTTTTTTATAACAACTTGCAAATATCAAGCTGTCTGCATCTACAAGTAAAATCATTATTTTAAGGCGTTTTTAATCTGTTTAAGGTACATTTTATTCATCTTCTTCTGTTCCTTACAAACTTGGTCAATAATGAAAGGTAAGTCCTTAAAAAGAGATTCAGTACACATTATCAGCTCTCTTTCTCCATCCTGATACGTAATATGTAATTCTCCATCCCTTACATATAAATCGTAAGTTTCTCCAACGTATGTATGATGTAACGCATCGTGTAACCTTTCTTCTAAGTGGTCTATTTTTTCGTTTAATTCTTTTGTGTTCTCAATTATTCTTTCTTGTTCTGATTGTTCTTGTAAATTCATATCTGTATTTTTATTTATTTATTAATCGTGTATTCTAATATAAACCCATCCCTTTTCGCCTGCCTCGTAACTTGTAATAAAACCTCTATCTTCTAATTGGTTTTCTAGTTCCATTGCTGCATCTTCTAATCTCGGGTCGCACATTTCATCGTGGTCGTCATCATAGTAAACCGTTCCCCTACAACTGTATTCCATATCTTCTGCATCCCAATCAAAGTTAAATCCGCTTACAGTCCTGTCACCTAATATGCTTATGTCATCTTTAAATCTTGTAATGATTCTCATTTGTTCTGTTTTAAATTGTTAAATTGATTTGTAAATAATTTCTTTCTATTGATTCTTTGATGTTTAATTTTATATTCACATCAGTAATATTTTCATCATTTTGAATATGTTTTTCTATTTTCTTTTTAACCTCATTCCACAACGCATCGTTTATCTTCATTTTTTCAAGGTTTTTAAAATTGCATCCTGAAACAAGTAATAAAAATATTTTCCGTTTTCTGTTGCTTTTTCAGTAGCAACAAACTTTGAAACCTTTTTTGTTTTCGTGTTGGTGACCCGAATAGTCAAGCCACCTTTTACACGTTCAGAGATTTGTAAATTGTATTTACCTCTCATTAGAAAAATTTATTTTTTACTAGGTCTAAATCTAATTGATTCGCAACATAGTTAATATGCTTTTGGGTAGTCATACTCCAATAACCTAATTGAAATAATTTTGAACCTGAAATGGTTGCAACGTGAGTTGTGTAACTCCAAACTTTGTCTCCGTCTATTCTTAAATTTTGTTTGTACTTTTCTAACATAATGTTCTGTTTTAAATTATTATAATTACTATCGTTCTTTATTTTTTCATATAATATGTCTTGCCAATTTTTCATATTATTTTTTATTGATTCCAAAGTAATATTTCATTTTCAGATTCTTGAAATCTTTTGCATTCTTTTAAAGTCTTTGATGAAAAATAAACCTCACCTGTACATTCATTTTTCACATTCCAATTGTCATTTAATTTCTCTATATATCTGTGGCTAACATTGTCGTAATAAATTCCTTTTGTTATTTTAGTGATTATCATAATGTTTGTTTTTGATTACACTACAAATATAAAACAAATAAAGTTATCCACAAAATATTTTATAAGATTTTTTTAAGAATTGTTTAAATTAATTATACTTGCATCTTTTTCCTGAAGTAAATAAACATCTTTAATCAATCTTTTCTTTGTCCACATTGTAGTGTCGGGGCAATATTTTTTAACCGTTTCAGGCATCTTTAAAGTATTTAGCCAATACATAAAGTTTCCTTTTGTATCTGCTACAAAATAAATTTTTACAATGTCATCGTCTAAAGACATCAATGCATCGTATTTATCTTTTTCAAGCATCTTGTCTTCATAATGCTTATTTCTGAATTTCATTTCAATAACACACTTTTTACCTTTTGGAGTTGTGCCATAGGCATCATATCTTGAAAAATTATCTTCAGGAATTTTTAAATCCCAACCATCAAAATTCAATACTTGAACAACTGCCTGTTCTAACTTTTTTATTTTAGATATTCCCATTTTCAAAGATAACGTTTAAATCTTTAATCCATTGTCTTATTATTTTTGGGTTGCAGGTGCAAGGTTTGTAGTAACCGTGCTTGTGATATTTTGCGTGTAATTGGCACACCAATTCGAACTCCGTTGCGGATATGACATCGTTTGTACCCATTCTGAAAAATCCCCAATCTTTGTAATCATATTCGTCAAATTTATTATCTGTTACCATCGTTTAATTTTTATTTCATTTAATTTTTTTCTTCTTTCAGGACAGTTGCATTTTGTTCCTTTGTATTTATGATATTTATCAACCAAAAATTTTATACCCGTATATTTTGTTATGTAAAAAACAATGTCCCCTAGCTTCATAATTATTTATTTAAATTTTGAGATTGTATTTTTTGAATATACAATGCTGCATCCATTAGTTCCTCTTTTAGATGTTGTAAAAAGTCATCTGAATTATTGTCTTGTAGAGTTGTTTTATATTTATTAATACCGATACAGCTACGTATGTCAAATTCTCTTTTTAAATCTTCTACAATTTTGTCTTTTGGTATTTCCGTTTTAATTTCTTCTAAAAATCCTGCTGATATCTCTTTTAATGTTTCAATACCACCTTGTATGTTTTTCATAATTGTTGCCATTTTTTATTTTTTTTTGTATTTAATTCTTTTTAAATCTGCTGTTTCATAATAATAAACCATTGCTTCAATATCGTTTGCTGCGTGTTCTCTTGGTTTCCTGCCACCCACTTTTAAGACGCCTCCTAGTTCTTTTATTTTTCCATAGATAATTCCATCCAAACAAGCCCAAATAATAACAGGCTCAACCTTTTTAGATTTATCCATTAGCTTAACTATTTTACGAGCAGCAACAGGTAAAGGAAATGCATCTTCTATTTTTCTGTTTCTACCTTTAACCTCTGCATAACCGATTACGGTACCGTCTTTCTTTAGAATTGTAAAATCTATATCATTACCACCTAATTTAATATAGCTTCCATTAAAGCTACCTACAAACAACTGTATGGCTTTCTTTTCTCTTTGTAAATCTGTCTGTTTTTCAAATCTCATTTTAGTTTGTTTTTTACTTCTTTAATAGTCTTTCGAATTGAGCCATAACTTATGCCTGTATCTTTAGATAATTTTAACATTGATTTACCGTCTAAGCAAACAATTGTAAAAATAGCTTTATCATACCAATCTAATAATTTAAAATTTTCTTTTAAATACGTCTGTTTTTCAAATCTCATTATAACATTTTTTTTAGTTTATCCTTTACTTTATGGTATGTATTATAGAGTGAATAGTAAGGTATATATGTGTTCCTTGATAATTCTGCAATACTTTCACCTGAATTTATTATTTCAAAAACTTTTCTGTCATACCAATACATTTTTTTAAGTTCTTCTTGCATTTTATGATATGCTTGTTCAAAATCAACATCAGGGTCTAGCCCCCATTTTTCACCTAATTTTTCGTAATCGTCTATTGATACCATTGTTCTGTTTTTTTCTCGCCTTTTTAAATCTATGAAAATAGAATTTAAACATTTGAATATGTAGTAGTAATTAATTTCTTCGCCATTGTACATAATATTAATAGCAACACCATTTTTAAGTGTTTTCTGTATTTTTATATACATTTCTTGAACAATATCTTCTGCGGTCTCTTTAGTACAACCAAATGATAGTACTATGTCAATCCAAATTTCATTTTTTTCCGCAATCAATATTATTTTATCTTTCATAACTATTCAAGTGGGTCATACAAATTGCCTACAACTATTGGTAAGCCTTTTTCGTTTACCTCAAAACTAAATTTATCAAAAGCATAACCTCTGCTTCGTCCACATTTTACGGTTACCCAATTTTTGTTAACTGTATTTGCTTCTAAACTTATTACTGTTTCTGCTTTCTTTTCTAAAAACGAACCTAAATGCCCCGTTCCTAATTTTGTGCTTCCGAAATTTTGATGTATTACATTGATTATATGCACCTTGTATTTCGCACTCCATTCCATTAATTTCTGAACAACCTCGTTAGATTCTTGTATATTATTTGCATCTGAACACAAATCTGCAATTCCGTCTATAATAACTAAAGATGGTCTATTAATTTTTTGTGATAAATAATATTCTATAAATTCAATTCTTGTTTTATAATTGATTGACCTCAAGCCAAAGGTATGATATTTTTCTGAATCTATTGTAGAATCCATATCGTACAGTCTTTTAAACACCTTTTGACAATGCCACAGCCCTTGTTCTGTATCAAAATGGACTAAACTACCATCGCCCCTGTGACCTTTGATTTTACCGCCATAAATATTATCGCCACTTAAATAGACTGAAGCTAATAGTGATATAAAAAATGTTTTCTTTGTTTTTGGTGGAGCAGTAACAACTGATAAATTACCGTAAGTTCCAATTGGAATTGGTAATATTAAATCGCCTTTGTCAGATTTTAAAACCTTTTCGCCCATTGAAAGGCAAACGGGTGGGTATTCTATTTTTTCTTTTATACCTACATAACAGTCTTTTTCAATTAACTGCATTAACATATTGTGTTCTGTTTCTTGTTCTGTCATTTATTTTGTTTTAATAGGGATTGTCTGTTTTACTAATTGATAAAAAAAAAGGGGTTTTTAAGCCCCCTAAATTTTTACTAAAATGGCATATCGTCATCTTCAGTTGCACCTACAAGCACTTCTTCTTTAACCTCTTTTTCAGCTAATTTAACAACCCCATCTGTCCAAACGACCTTTCCGTTACCTAAGTAAGTTCTAGCAACCTTAGCATCCCTTTCTTCTTTAGTCTGTGAATCTGTAAAGGCAACGTTGTTACCATATCTCGTTTCGTCTTGAACTGAAATAGTAAGGTTGTAATAAACTGCGCCATCTTTACCTTTGATGAATTTCTCTTTTGGTAATCTGTCAACTCTAATACTTGCATTAATTAATGTACTCATAATTTTAAATTTAATTTAGTTAATATTTATTTTTAATTATTTACTCTTGTTCTAATTACGAAGGTAATTTTTACCTACTTCATCCAAAAATCATCGTCATTTCTCCAATCTTCAGGAAACAATTTTCTTGCTATTATTTTTGAAATATATATTGTAAATATTGCTACCGCAAACCATCCTATTGATTCTATCATTTTTTAAAATTTAGATTTTTTATTAGTTCTTGAATAGGTGTTTATTTGTTTAAATTCATTACAAGCCATTGCACTTGTATAAGTTTTGGTTTTACTAAATTCAACCAAATTCACCCATTTGCCTTTTATTTTTTTCCAAATAGGTGTTTGAACTATAATTGGTTTTTCATTTATCATTTTTTAAAGCTATCTGATTCATCTTCGCCAAAAACTCCCAACTCATAGAATCCTGTTAATTTTAAAACTGCTCTGCTCATTGCTCTTTTTTCAGCCATTTCTGCAACGTACCAACTATTACAATTTCCGTCTTTATAATTTGGTGCTTTTAATGCTGAACCAAATGTTTCAATTCTTTTTTCACCTTTTGATGCAATTGCTTTAAATACCGCAAAACTAGATTCGCATTTAATTACCTCGTATTTAATTTCGATTTGTTCAACCCCCTGAATCTTGTCAATTCCTTGTCTTGTAATAATTACATAATGTTGATGCTTAAATACGTCATCTTTTGATAAATCATACTTTTTGTAAAGGTCTAATAATTTGTCTCTGTTCATAATTTATATATTTAATTGTTAAAATAAAATTCTTTTGATACTTCTAGTTGTGCCTCCAAAAAATCAATTTTGGTTAATAGTGCATTTACTCTATTTTCGTAATTTTCTATAAGTGATTTTTCTGTCTCCATTATTTGATATTTAATAATGTTGATTTAGCAACCTCTAATCTTTTATGCAAAGCCATTTGCTCAAATGCATCTCCATTATAAAGTGCATTTTCTAAAGACCTTTCTAGTACCTTAATTTCTTTCTGTAAAGTGATGTCCTGTGTTTCCATTTTTATTCTGTTTTAATTATTAATAATATACAAATATAAACAAAATAGTTAATAACCACAAATTAAAAGTAAAAAAAAACAAAAAAAAAAGGGAATGCTAATGCAAACCCTCTCTTAGTAATTAAAAACAGAACACTACAAATGTAAGATTAAATTAATTGCTGTACAAGTTTTTCGTAATTTTTTATCATTTCTTTTAAATCTTCATCTGAAAACTTCACTATCTGTTGAGCTTGAATATGTAGTTCTTGAGCTGTACCCTCGCCAAATTTAGAATCTAAGTTTTTACTGAATATATATTGTTCACCGTATTTGAATACATTGCAACCCGCACATTGTACTTGGCAATTTGTTTCATCCCATCTAGTTGAATAATGTCTTCGTGATTGAAAGTGTCCGTTTTGTAGTTTTTTCCAATGGTCCTGTTTTCCACAGGTGAAGCAGGTTGATACCTCATTGTTAGAATCTTTGAGTCTTATATACTGACTAAAGATTGCATCAAGTTTTTTAACAATTTTACTTCTTGTCAATTTCTTTTTTGCCATTTTATTTGTTTTTTTAAAAAAAAAATAATAACTTTGAAATTTTTAATTAATTGAATTATTAGAAATATATCAAAAAATATATCTAAATATAAAACTAAAAATATAACTAAAAAATACTTTCAAATATAACTAAAAATAATGACTTTGGGATTTTAATTTTTTTTGTTCTGAATACTTTTAAATTTTTCTAAACCTCTTGAGCCAAAATAAGCACCTACAATCAAAGAAAGTAAACCTGTAATGTTTTCTAAAGAGTAATTTAAAAACCAACCTGAAACATAAGCAACAGAAAAGAATATTAATGTAATTGGTCTTACGTTTTTAGAAAGCCAACTATCTGAAGTCATATCTGAATCCCACCTTTTAGACACCTCTTGCATCTCTATAATATCCATTTCTAGGTACTTTAGAGCCATTTTCTTATCTTCAACACTTAATGTGTTACTCTTAGTAATTAAACCCTTTAAAACGCCTAGTAATCCCTTGTCAGGTAAAACCTCTCCAACCGTTCCGAATATACTCGAGCCAATACTTTTAAGAAATTTACCAACCTTAGTTTCCGAAAACTTTTTTTTACTCATTACTCTTTTTTGTTTTCATTTAATAAATACCATTTATGCAAAGTGTATAAAATTGTTACACTTAATAAAATGATTTTTAGAAATACATCTATGTTTGTCATTGAAATTCCAAATGTTCCTATGTTTAGAACTAAAGTTTTATAATCGTTTGTCATTTTAACAGTTTTTGCATTCAGTCCAAGTATGGTAAACACCTCTTTTTTTAATAACTAAAACCTGTTTCCTATTATCTTTTTCGTTTTCATATGAAACGTGTAACCATTTAGGCTCTGTTCCATACTCCCAAATAAGTTGGTCAAAATCTAAGTTGTCTTTTATGTAATGAAACATTTCTAAATTAGTCTTTCCGTCAATAGATGTAATATCCATTGCTTTGCCTTGTAAATGGCTAGACGTGTGACTGCCTCTTAAAGCTGTATTTAACTTTTCAGAGCGAAACATACTATTAACTCTTATAGGGTTGCCAACCCACTCACGTAAAGGCTCAAAAACCTTTTCAGCCAATACTTGCATATTTTCAATATGTTCCGCTTTTGGCTTATTTACTATGCCATTTTCTTTAGCATAACGTGAATGAGTTGCTTCCTTATAAGAAATGTATTTACTTATTTTCTTTGTCATCTTCTACGATTAATTCAAAAGAACCATCTTGTAAATTTATGTTTACTTTACCGTAAATTTCTTCAAGTTCCTTTTTAGATTTGTCTTGTTCTACCATTAGTTCAACGTAATAGTGGTTTAAACTATGCGTTTGAGTTTGTAGTAATCCCAAGTCGTGCAAAATTGCACCTTTTTTTTGTTCTTGCTCTTGTAAGTTTTTTAATTCTGCTTCTGAAATTTTTGACATTTTAAATGTTTTTAAAGTTAGATGTAAAGATACTGATTTTTATTTTGCTTCTAATCTTTCTACTTTAGCTGTTA
>Ga0209712_10003327_pt1 | contig 13040 bp, 14 predicted proteins | sample ArcOceMetagenome_FD_187443 | JGI IMG/M metagenome (GOLD analysis project Ga0209712, IMG submission 187443) | Marine eukaryotic phytoplankton communities from Arctic Ocean - Arctic Ocean - Greenland ARC118M Metagenome (SPAdes) (version 2) | ecosystem: Environmental > Aquatic > Marine > Oceanic...
CATCAATGCATCCCCAAGTATTAGAGCGCATTTCACAATTGGAACAACAAGTGACTGAATTAACTAGCCAATTAACAGAGTTGAAAGAGCTGGTTGATATCTTAAGTGAATGAATTGAAGTAAGACAAACCTAGAGTTATCGCCAAGCTTGTTGATATCGTAAGTGGTTAGTTTCGAGGCAAAAAATGAAAGGTGAAATTTTTCGATTATTTGTTGTTTAGTCATCAAGTCTCATTATTGAACTCAACCTATTCATTGGTCTCCCTATTGTTCCATCATCCTTTTAAAACTTTCTTTTTGATTATGCTAATTTGCGGATTATTTTGGGCAAATAGCAAAGATATTGTGCGCATGAATACCACTAACCTGTAAAACGATGTGCGCATTAATTATAAAGTGAGCGTGTTAACACTGGCGTTACAAAAAACTCAAGATTCGCACGGTGACTTTGAGATTAAAATAATAGAAATCCCCACTACTACCAAACGCGCTTTGCTCGAAGTTTATTCAGGTAAAACAATTAATTTAATTATTGCTGTAACGACTAGGGAATGGGAAGGGAAGAAAAGACTTTACTCATACGAATCCCTATACGTAGAGATATTCTAAGTTACCGATTATTAGCCCTTAATAAAAATACCTCTAACAAATTTTCTAAAGTTGACAATATCCAAGATCGTAAAAAGATGGCTGCCGGAGTTAGAATTGGCTGGGCAACAACAGATGAATTTAAAGCCCATTCAGCCTTTATGAATTAGAATCAATTGATGGTTTGTTTAACATGCTGAATCGCAAGGTTGTTGACTATATACCAAGAGGTATCAATTAGGTTTATGGCGATATAGCGAACAGCCATCCTAATAATTTGATTGTCGAACCCAACTTAGTCCTATACCTGCCTGCGCCTACTTATATTATGGTGTCACCCCACGAAAAACGCCTAGCCAAACGAATTAAAACTGGGCTAGAAAAAATGGTCAGCGATGGTTCTTTAAAGGCCTTTTTCTACCGATTTTATGCTGACGATATTAAAAAAACTAACATCAACTCACGCAAAATCATTATAATCCCCAATCCTTCCCAACCAAAAACCATTCCTTTTGAAAGACGAGAGCTATGGTTTAAATACGATCCAGAAAGCCAATGATTCACAACTAAGGTTTATCAGTCTTACCTTATTTGAATACGAGCAACTGGATTATGAATCTTTATTTATCAATGATTATGGTATTTCATCTTGACCGGATGTTACAAGCTAGTTTGAACGTTACAATAACTGATTGGATTAACGGCAATGAAGGACGATAAAAAAACTCGCCCTTGTATTTATATCAGCTGCTAAATAGCGGTTGAACCGCCATCAATGGGTAAGGTAGTTCCTGTGGTGAAACCTGCCACATCAGAGCTCAAATACAATACTGCACCAACAATTTCCTCAACAGTGCCGACTCTGCCAATGGGGTGCATAGCACCAATCGCAATGGCTTTTTTTGCATCATTTGCTATAGCACGGCGATACATGTTGGTATCAATAACAGCTGGGCAAATAGCATTCACTCGGATACCTTTTTTTGCATACTCAACCGCCGCTGACTTAGTCAGTCCCACTACGGCATGTTTACTAGCAGCGTAAATACTCATTTTCGGTGCTGCACCTAAACCGGCCACAGATGCAGTATTTACAATTGCTCCTCCACCTGTTTGCAGCATGCTTTGAATTTCGTGTTGCATACACAACCACACACCCTTGACATTAACATCCATAATTTTGTCAAAAAAATCTTCACTGCCATCTGCTAATTTACCAGATTCGATATCAATACCGGCATTATTAAAGGCTATATCTAAGCGACCAAAAGAGTCTTGGATAAATGCAAAAAGCGCCTTCACAGATTCTGAGTTACTCACGTCACAGGCATAGAAAACCGCCTTGAGACCTTTTTCACAAAGGCTTTTTGCGACTTTTTCCCCATCATTGTCTATATCCGCCAACACAACTTTAGCACCTTGTGCTGCAAAAGCCCGAGCAGCTCCTTCACCAATACCTCCAGCGGCACCTGTCACTAATACGACTTTATCGTTGAATTGTCTTTGAATACTCATCTACTGCTCTCATTATGATTGATACATATCAGATTATCAGCCGCCGATTAAAACCGACAATAGTCTTTCAAGATGATGTTGTATCACTTTAGTGAATCTGTGGATGATGTACTAAAGTGATTAGAGAACGTTAGGTGTTGACTGGTTCAACCCTTGGTATTTATCACCACTGGGTAAAAGGTTCAGAGTCTAATTGATAAAAGCGGATCCAATCGTATTGAGCATACATGGGATAAAGGTTGCGTTTTTTATTCCCCCCAAAATCATTCTGAATTACATCATTAGGGATCCAGAAGTTCATCATCATTTGCGTAAGATTATCAGGAATGGGAGTTGCATAAACTTGGTCACCAACGCAACTAGGCAAACAGTCTAGGTCTGTCGATTTAAGAGATTTAGTTAATACCCCGTCTACATACCAGTTTATTTCGGTGGGCAACCATTCAAGTGCATATACACGCCAGTCATCAGCTGGGGCTATATCAATTTTATCTTCCCAAGCACCCCATTGTCTGGTGGCCCACCAGGCCCAGACATCTTTTCCGTAAATTAAATTAGCCTGAAATTTATCTGGTCTTCCGCCTTCCAATTCCACATCTATTTCTTCCCATTCCCTGGGAGTGCCTTCATTTGTGTAAGTAAATAGTGAAGAAATATAGCCAGATGCGACTTCTCTATCAGGGGCTTTCATTCGGGTTTCAAAACGACCATAGCGTATTCTTTTGCTATCAACACTTCTAAGTTCACCACAAGAAAATTCGTAGGCTGCCTTATCCATCTCATGGTCGTTAGACCATCCTGCGGCAATTGGCTCTTCACGAATAATTAAATTCAATAAGCCATTGTTTACCTGCACCCCTTGAGGTTGAAAACGACAGGCAGCTTCACCACCTACAGCACCATCGCCAAGTTCCCAAATTTTTTCATCAAACAAATCAAAACGTTCATCTAGCATTAAACTAAATCCACTGTATTGACCGGTAAAACCAGCATAAGCTATGGGCAAATTATCATCACTTGATTGTTGCGTTTCAGGGACGCGCGAACAGCCACTCAATATAAGCATAAAAATTATTAGACTCACACTGTGTTTAATGACTTTCATAATTGACCTCATATGGGAATTTATACATCAAAGTAGCGAAACAACTACCTACCTAAATAACTCTCTAAATTATAACAATCATCCATACCCAAGTAATAGTAATCATTCAGCAATATCTTGTAGTTACACAAGATATTGAGTTATTCGACTCGTTGTTTTAGAGAAACTGACAAGCTGCAGCAGTTAAGTGAATGTTTGCAGTGTCATCAGATCGGCCAGATGACGAAATCCAATATTTAAAATCCACTTGCCAAGGTAATTGTTAATTACATAACTGATAACGTTGACAGATAAATAATCGCTTGTTGGGTGTAACTTGGTTAAGCATTTGTTTCCCGTGTTTCTGAAAAGAATCCGCAAATTTTTTGACTCGAATAGAGTATTCTTTTAACAATTTTTGTTTATTAACCTCATCAACAAAACTATAAGTTAAGGAATTTTCCCCTAAACTGATTAACTCCGACCATGACAAGTTGAACTCTGATACAGCCACGTAGTATTCGTCTGTCATGGTTGAGTCCCACATCCCTCTATCATCTGTTGAAAGTGCCACGGGGATCCCTGTTCTTAAATATTCAGGGAAAGGGTGCTGGTTGTATTCGCTAACGTACTCAAGCAATAAATTACTAACCAGATTAATTTCAACCAAATACCTGTTATGCCGCATCAGCAGCATAGTTTGCGAGTCGGTAATCAGATTAAGTCCGTGGCCAATTCGCTCAGCACCTATGAGTAACGTGTCGCGCACATGAAAGTTCGGCTCATCGACCTCCCCTGCGTGAATCGCTAATTTGACTGCAGGTATAGTTTGTCTAAGTTCACGTAAGGTCTTTAAAAAACGCAGTGGATAACCTTTATTGTTATCTTCTCGGCCAGCCATATTAATACCCACAAGAATATCTCGGTTTCTGTCGACCAGGCGATATATTTGCTTTAGATTTTCTTCTGCATTCGGTGCAAACCTTAACAATGTATGTTGCAATCTTGCCGTTACACCCGTATCGACAGCGTCGCCTTTGGCCAACCGCTGGCGATATAAGTCAATCACTTCATCACCGCTATACACACTGCCATCAGGTTTAAGTTTGTTAAAAGCGCTAGTTTGTGTCTCAAGATAAACCAGCCCCTCTTCAGCAAAAGCTTGCATATTTTTAACTAACATTTCTGCCATTAAAGTGGGATTACGCCCCAAATCGTTGAGCCTTGACCAGTGTTTTTCAAAAAATTCTGAGCGTCCTTCAAAAGATTTATCCAGGCGGATACTATGCAACCATGCCGTTTTTTGCTCAGGGTTTAATTCACTCAGAAGTCGATATTCAGATTTTTCGCATTCGCTTAGTACGGTGTAATGACTATGCTGAATATTACGAAACATTAAAGATTGAGGTGAGGGGCCAAATTCATTTGTACCATAACCTTTGCAATGCTTTATAACGGTGCGAGTGTAATAACGGTATCCCCCATTTTGTCCAGGTTGAGTCGCCAACTCATACCACCACTCACTGAAGTTAGATCCCCCTAGATGATTATGTAAATCGCCACCTTTTGGTAACATATACAAAAAATTATATAGTTGTTGGGGAGTAGCTGTTTCTTTAAATTCAGTAAACAAATCTGCTGAGTTTTTACTCCAGACAGAACTAGAAATAACAACCAATATAACAATCAAAATATGAAATATTAGCTTTTCACTAAAATGCTTTAGTGCCCTGCCTGAGGCAAACCAATCGTAAAAAACAATTACCATGACATTATCCGTTCTCTGTAAATCTATTAACTAGCTAATCTAAGCAACAATCTGACCAAATAGTCAAATTACTTCAGCACTGTCTGTTCTTATCTGTTTTACATGATCCCCTTGTTTCCAATAGCAAAGAATTACGCCCTTAAGCAGAAGTAGTTGGGGACCTAAAAAATTGTTGTTAGGTTTATCGACAATCCTTCTTTTACTTAACCCAAAAAAGTGAGTTTTATGCAACTCAAAGAGGCAAACAATACATGGACAAAATTTATTGATTTTAATAGAACAGTAGGCAGCCCAGCGTTAAGTGTCAAAATAATTTTGGCTAAGCTATTGATTTAGCTTATTTAATAGCCATTAAACTGGTTACTAATTGACCAAGTCATTAACCAAAATACCCGAACTAATAGCGATAACGAGTCAATCATTATCTAACGTATTATTGTTGAGTAGATATTTATGGGTCTGAGTATCAACCTGATTTTTTGTTGCTACACTTTAGTTGGTCAAGACTAAGCATATTACTAAGTCGTTCAATGGGCGGAACTATGATTACATTTACAGTTAACGGTAACAAGATGAGTACTGATGCACCGTCAGACACACCATTATTATGGGTAATTAGAGACGAATTTGGGCTTAAAGGTACCAAATTCGGTTGTGGGATTGCCATGTGTGGTGCTTGTACTGTGCATTTTAATGGCAGTCCGGTGAGGTCTTGCTCATTGCCGATAAGCGTTTTTGATGGAGGCGAAATCAGAACCATTGAAGGCCTCGAAAGCAAACATCCTTTACAAAAGGCTTGGGTTGAATATCAGGTTCCTCAATGTGGCTACTGCCAATCTGGTCAAATCATGCAAGCCGCTGCATTACTTGCCACTAATCCCAATCCATCAGATGAAGAAATCGTCAATCATATGACCGGAAACCTCTGTCGTTGTATGTCTTATAAACGTATTAAAGATGCTATCAAACAAGTATCTTCAGCTAACGCTGGAATAGTAGAAATTTATGATCCCAAAAGGGAAAGCATCCTAGAGCAAAGTGATCAGCAGGAGGTAGTGTAAAATGACTCGCCTCAATAAATCCGAAAAAGTTGAACAAAGCCGCCGCCAGTTTTTAATTGGTACTGTGGGCACAGGTTTAGTCATGGCCTTTGCACCTGTGTTGACCTCATGCTCTTCAGGTTCCGCCTCACTCGCCCTAGTTGAAAAACGTTTTAACCCCACGGTTTGGTTTGAAATTAATCAAACAGGTTCAATCTTGGTCAACGTTTCACGTGCCGAAATGGGACAACACGTAGGTACAGCGCTAGCGCGTATTGTTGCAGATGAATTAGGCGCCGACTGGGATAAAGTCACGATCAAACATGTGGATACCGATCCCAAATGGGGATATATGGTCACTGGAGGGTCATGGTCTGTTTGGCAATCTTACTTGCCCATGTCACAAGCAGGGGCTGCGGGTCGAACAGCTTTGATTGAAGCAGGCGCGAAATTACTTAATGTAGAAGTAACTAGCTGTAAAACACAAAATAGTCAGGTGGTAAGCGGTGATAAGTCCATAAGCTTTGCCGAGATTGTTAGTTTGGGCAATATAGATAGGACATTTACGCCAGAAGAACTGGCTCAGTTCAGCCCTAAAAATCCTCAGGCCAGACAACTAATATCAAAGCCCAGCAATGCTTTAGATATACCTGCAAAGTCTACAGGCACAGCAAAATATGGCATTGATGTAGAAATCGAAGGCATGGTGTATGCCCGCCCATTAATACCTCCAACGCGTTATGGTTCAGAAGTACTAAAAGTGAATGATAACAACGCGACTCACATTAAAGGGTACTTAGGCTATGAAGTTTTGCAGGATCCCAGCGATATCCTGCAAGGTTGGGTGTCTGTTCTGGCAGATACTTATTACGGTGCAATTCGAGCTGCACAAGCCATAGAAGTAGAATATAAGGCAGGTAAAACGGCCAATGTTAGTGAACAAGATTTAATCAGCGAAGGTGAAAAGCTGGTTGCTGACAAAACTTCAGGTGGCCGATTTGTGGACCATGGTGATATCGATAAAACAGCTGCAGAAGCCCAAAAATCCATCGACTCTACCTACAGAACAGCATCTGCCCTTCACTTTGCCTTAGAACCTGTCAATGCAGCAGTCGAGTTTAAAGACGGCATTTGTCATGTGCACACTGGCAACCAATGGCAATCGTTATTTTTGCCCGTTGTGGCTAAATCCGTCGGACTCACTGAAGACAAAATCATTATTCATCAATATTACCTAGGTGGAGGTTTTGGTAGGCGCTTAGCCGGAGACTACATGGTTCCTGCAGCTCTTACTGCCAAAGCCATAGGTAAGCCAGTAAAACTGGTATTTACCCGTGAAGATGACTCGCGCTTCGACTGTATCCGCTCACCTTCGGTACAACATTTTACTGCCTATTGGGATGGCGAAAGTGCGTTACAAGGTATTGAACATGCCGCCGCCGCGGGTTGGCCAACCTTGACTATGGCGCCTGGTTTTATGCCAGATAGCTTAGACAAAAAAACTAAAGTCGATCCTTTTTCGATTAGTGGTGCCGACCATTGGTATAGCCTGAACAACCATAGAGTGCGAGCCATCAACAACTCACTTGCGCAAAAGACCTTTGTGCCAGGTTGGTTACGTGCTGTTGGCCCTGGTTGGATTGGGTGGGGAGTAGAATCGTTTATGGATGAAATCGCTCATGCACAAAATATAGATCCAGTTGATCTTCGCATGCAACTACTTGACGCTAAAGGTAAAAATGCAGGTAAAGCTCCTGAGGCTGTAGGTGGAGCAACGCGTCTTGCTCATGTGCTACAGGAAACTAAAATGAAATCTGGATGGGGTAAAACCTTACCTAAAAATGAAGGTTTAGGAGTAGCAATAGCCGCAGGACAAGAGCGCACTATGCCAACATGGAGTGCTTGTGTAGCTCACGTTAGAGTTGATCCTGAGACGGGTGAAGTGAAAGTATTAAAGCTCACCAGTGTTATTGACTGCGGCACTGTTGTTCATCCTGATGGGGCGCTAGCCCAAACAGAAGGTGCCATGCTTTGGGGGCTCAGCCTTGCTTTACACGAAGGAACGGCAATTAAAGATGGGCAAGTTGCCGATACAAATTTAAATAGTTATATGCCGCTACGCATGGCAGATGTACCTGAATTGGATATCAGTTTTGTGGTGAATACCGAAGATCCAACCGGATTAGGTGAGCCTGGTTTAATTTCGGTTGCACCCGCTATCGGGAATGCAATATTTAATGCGGTTGGCGCAAGAATGCGCGACTTACCTATTACGCCTGAGGCTTTAAAAGCATTGATTTAGATTACAACTCTGAGCTAAGCATTAAGTTTCATAAGCGCCATTTCTTAACATAAGTTATGGCGTTTTTTTTGATGACTACATGAGTCATATCTTATCCGTATTATAGTATTGCTATATAACACTTACCGTTAATCTCAATCTTGTTATTATCCCATATCAATAATACTAAGGACTAACCAAAAGAATGACTACCATTCAACGTAAAGAAACCAAACAACGAATGAGTCGAATTGTGATTCATCAAGGTATTATCTACCTTTGTGGACAAGTTTGTGCCGACGCCACCCAAAACATTGAACATCAGACTCAAACTATGCTCGATAAAGTTGACCAATTACTATTTGATGCAGGCAGCGATAGACAACATATGCTTTCAGCCACTCTCTACATAAAAGATATGCAAGACTTTGCTGCTATGAATACTGTATGGGATAACTGGGTACCAGAGGGTCACGCACCTGCAAGAGCTTGTGTTCAGGCATCCATGGCTAGACCTGAATTATTAGTTGAAATATCAGTGGTTGCAGCGCAAAAGTAGCCAACAGAATCGCCCTATTCAGGGCCCGCATTATATTTTTTTAATACTTCCTCTCAAAATAATATCTGAGTGGGAATTTTCATCTTTATTCAAACTATATACACGGCTCTCATTTGCCTAATCAGTTGTTTGTTGTTTGTCGACAGGTTATTGAATGGCAGGAAAACAGCGAAGTAACAAATAAGACTAACTAAACTCTGTATCTAATTCGTTTAATTAGGCGTCGTAAAGGTCTGCTTTTCTTAACCACCAAAGCGTATACCAGCCAATGACTAAACCGGATACAACATTAGCAGCGGCAATAGCGTAATAAACTGCTTTGATATCGAAATACACTCCAGCGATTACACTTAAGGGCACATACAACAGTGCCGTTCTAAATAAGTAGTAACCCAATGAACTTATGGGGCGACCCAGCGCGTTAAAAGCCGCAGCTGAGACTATTACTATGCCATACCCCCAAAGCCCAACGGTAGCGATACCAAGATAGCTAGCCGACTCGTTTGCTATAGCAGCATCAGAGGCTAAAGCTTGGCTGATGGGTTCAGCCAGAAAATAAAGTAAAACCAAGATAAAAGCTGACCAAACACAACACATAAGATAACAATACTTAACAGCTTGCAGCACTCTGTTCTTTTTATTAGCACCCCAATTTTGACCGACTATTGGCGCGATAGAAGCAGACAAAGCAAACATCGGAATACAAGCAAAAGACTCGATTCGCGTGGCCACACCAAAAGCAGCTACTGCCTCAGCACCAAAAGTCGCAATAACGCTGGTTACAATAGTCACGCCGAATGGATTAACCGCACTGCCAACTCCTGCCGGTATCCCCACATTAAGTACTTTTTTACAGGATTGAACAATTTCTGAAAATGCGGGCACTAATAAAACAATCATTTTTTCGCGGTAGTAAGCAACGTATAAAGCCAATAGCAGAGTGAAAACTCTTGCGATAAGTGTTCCGTATGCCGCACCTTCAATATTAAAAGCAGGAATGGGCCCCCAACCAAACACTAAAATGGGTGTCGCTATTATATTGATTACAGCAGCACCAATCATGATAATGCTTGGCCACACGGCATCACCTACAGCCCGAATAATCGCATTAGCCACCATAGGAATGACCAAAAACGGCATAGAGATGTACCAAATCCACATATAGCGTTCAATCATAGAAAGCACTTCACCTTGGGCCCCTAGAAGCATGAACAAAGGTTCTATGGTCATAAGACCAATGATTGAAATAACCACTACAATTAACGTAGCAACAATTAAGCTATCGGTCGACAGGCGTTTCGCCTCTTTTTCATTTTTAGCGCCAATCGCTTGTGACACAACGGCTGCCGCCCCCGCTCCTAAACCTATGGCTAAGCTTGCGATGGTAATGGTAATAGGAAAGGTAAAAGACAGTGCAGCCAGTTCGTTAGTACCAAGCTTGCCTACGAAGTATGTGTCGACAATAGACACAGACATAGTGGCAATAATGCCGATTATCATAGGCAAGGTCAGCACAGCAATGGCCGTCCAAAGAGACCCTACGGTTAAGTCACGAGAAGATTTACTCATGTAGTTCCTTTTATTTTCTGAACAACCTAGTTATGATCTTACAAAATGAGCAAACAGTTTACTGACCAAATAAACTCGAATAGATGCCATTTTGGGGTGAACATTATTCCAGGTATAAACCATCCTGACTATGCTAATTTTTGCACGCTTTGTACTATCCAATTTTTCAATTGTGACTCACTTAAACCACCAGAAATTCTATCGATTTCTTTACCATGATGAAAGAAGATCAAAGTAGGTATACTACGAATGGTTGCATCCGATGAGACTTTTTGCGCTTGTTCAGTATTCACTTTAGCAAACAATAATCCTTCAGATTGTTTGGCTATGTTATTAAACACAGGAGCCATAGCCTTACAAGGGCCGCACCAGCTTGCCCAAAAATCCACAACCACAGGCAAGTCATTTTTTTCGATGTAACGATAAAATGAAGAATCAGTTAACTCAATGGGACTCGAAGAATAGGCAGCTTGCTGACACTTACCACATTTGGCTTGTGTATGACTTTTCTCTTCTGGTATACGGTTTATTGCGAGGCAATGGGAACAAACTATATGCATTTAATTTCCTAAGGGTGGCTTATTTTATTTGATTACCGATTTTAATTATTCACTGAATTCTAATTTATTGTTAACTCTACATAACCTCTTTTTGATCTCCAGTTGCATACTGCCTAGCCCGCCAACCGATTGTAAAAAGATATCAACTGACAGTTTCTGTTGATCATCAAATTGATGATAACAGTCCAATATTCGTTGTACTTTCCAATGATGAAAAGTACCAATGGCACGTTTCTCAGTCATATCACCAATAGTAAATTTGTGTTCACCTATAGTTCTGGGAATGTTGGTAATTTGTGGGTTTTGTTCAACCCAAGTTTCTAAACTTTTCACTGTGTTAGTCAACACTGGCCATTGTTCTTTAAAAATACGAGTTAGTAGCGCTAGCAGTGTATCGGGTATAAAATCGTTAGCTAAAAACTCACCTTCAACATCTTGGGGTTGATTCATTCTTTCAACCCATTTAGCCACGTTAGGCGCTATTTTTTGCATTAAGGCACCAGGCGCCGGATCACGATATAAATGTGCATACAGCGGCCCCATCAAACCAAAGTCACCTAAACAAGGTTTACTACCTAATAGATAATCATGTTCACGGAAGTGTTTATCCAACAATGGCAACACATGATTTTCATACCAGTCTTCTATCGCAGGAATACTCTTTTCGGTAATGCCCAACATAGGTACAAAACCCTTAAATTTCGCACCTATTTTTTTGCCTATAAAAGCACGTATAAAACCCGGCATATTGGGCGTAATGACCTTACCAAACTCTTGGTAAATGAACGGAAAGTTAGCTTTATTCCAACGATAATGCATCGCGGGGATCACTAGCCATTCGTCTGCCCAGATTTCAAATAAGTAAGAAAGCAACTTCTGTTTGGCGGTTGTGGGTGTAACTGAGCGTTCTGGATGACGTTTTTCAAGAGTATCGATGATGTCTGCAGTGTCTTGCAAATACTCATCTTCGGGCGTTTTAAGCACAGGTATAAAACGTACACCGGTTTTGGGCACAATAATGCTTTTATAAACCTTCAGCGATGAAAATACCTCTGTGTAGGGAAGCTTTTTAAAAATCAAATAGGCTCTAGCTTTGCCTGTGTACAGAGACATAGGTGCACCATAAAGGATGTATTCATTTGACATAATTAATTCACTGGTCGATTAAAACAGATACCTACCGTATTAACCGTAGCTAAGCTATTTTGCTTTCAGACAATGCCATTTTTTTACTTGATGAATAACTATAAAAGTTGAAAAATCATCATTATCTGGCTCACGTAAACTGTTTCTGACCCACATCGTTGTAATGTAGCTAATCCGAAGCGACTAATTTAAGTATCTTAGTCACAGTGTTCCAGTTTCTTGCTGTAGTTGGCACACCCAAGTGTCTCTCAACTTTTCCAGCTAATTTCGAGCGGCCAATACCATCAGGCGCTTGCAAATAAAACACTTGCTCTATCAATGAAAAAGACTCGCTATCTTTCTTCAGAGCACTTAAAACATCAAAATTTTCAAGGGTTGTAGGCTCAGCGAGAAAAAACATGTGTAATGTTTTAGGCTCAGATTGAGCCTCAGGATATGGGTTATTTGCAACTGCTAGCTCAAATTCAGCAAGCGTCAAAATTAGTATGTGTGCATTAAAGCCAAATGTCTGTTCAATCTGTTCGGCGACTAACGTAGATAACAGCCGTTTATTTGACTCCGCATGTTGCAATAAAACGTTACCACTTTGAATATAAGTTTGAACGTTCTGACAACCTAGGCTAACCAGCATCTCTGCCAGTTGTTTCATAGGTACAATGTTGTTACCTCCAACATTGATACCCCTGAGCAGAACAATCCAACTATTCATGAGGACATAACCTAATAAGTCGTCAAAAACAGCTTCAAAGACCCTAACATTTCTGCATGTTTAGGATTGGCTTTAGGCACATCACAAGGCTGTATATCTTCCAGCATTGACGCATCATATTTCATATCACGTAATTGCTCGTCGCTTACGACCAAATCAGCATGGCAAACATCATCATCTTTAGAAATTTCAAAGAAAGTGTTAGGCCCTTTGTTCACCAA
>Ga0209712_10003332_pt1 | contig 13038 bp, 15 predicted proteins | sample ArcOceMetagenome_FD_187443 | JGI IMG/M metagenome (GOLD analysis project Ga0209712, IMG submission 187443) | Marine eukaryotic phytoplankton communities from Arctic Ocean - Arctic Ocean - Greenland ARC118M Metagenome (SPAdes) (version 2) | ecosystem: Environmental > Aquatic > Marine > Oceanic...
GTTGTTGCTGATCCTGTACCTGGTGTGCCTGGTCCTCCGCCTCCCACTGTTCCCCAAGTTCTACGACGGTCTGCACGGATTCGCAGTCTGCAAGGCTCTATTCCTATTCGGAAGTCACTTCGCCTCTCGGCCAAGGGTCGAGTTGACTACAGAAGGTTCTTCTAACTTCTGTGCCCACGCGGCATCAGCAAACGGTGGTCTTGCAACCTGAGACGAGCGCACCTGGTTCGGATAAACCGCAATCGTCGAAGGGGCAGACCACCGAGAGTAAGTGTTTGGGAGCAGTGCTCGTTTCATTATGTGTTTCTTCGCTCTCTCTCCCTCTCCCTTCTTCTTTCTCTCTCTTCGTATTGCAGCGGGAGACGATGTCCTACAAGAAGGCGGTGGTCTTGCAACCTGAGACGAGCGCACCTGGTTCGGATAAAGCGCAATCGTCGAAGGGGTAGACTACCGCCAAGGGTAACTGTTTGCAGTGCTTGTTGCTTGTTTCTTTATGTGTTTAGTCCTTCTCTCCCCCTCCTAACCTTCTCTATCCCCCCCCCCTTCCCCGTCCGTGGCGAGTTTTAGTGCGAGTTTGGTGTGCCGACAACGACGATCAAAGTGAAATGGAATGTGGTCCGGTTAGTCGTTCGGGGAGCAACAGCTACTCCGACGCAGTTAAGAGGCCACGTTTGTTTCGTTCCACGATGATTGTTGTTGTTGTTGCATTGAGCTTGCATTGAGAAAGATGGACACCCCTATTGGCCTGCTGGTGGTAGGCCCGAAGCTTCCAACATCTGCGTGTGCGGTTGGAAGTTTCAAAACCTTTTTTTGGCATCCGCACCTCTACGGCACTACTGCCGCCACGGACCTGGTGGACGTTCGGCACACTTCAGCTTGCTGCATGCGATACCAATTCCCCCGACCTATTGTTAACAATCAACTTGTCGAGTGCAGAGAGCAGGAATTAACGAAAAGCCAATTTGTTTATGAGACATTATTAGCCTCGTAGCAAACTACAAAGGCTATCAGATAGACTACGTAAAAATATGTGATGGGAAGCCAGATTTCTAGTCGGTTTTAAAACATGATTGCCCGTCAAAATTACTTGGTTTCTTGCTCGTTCGGCTCAACAAGCAGAATCAAGCAGCACCGACGGGCGGCTACGGCCGCTACAGTACGTCCAAAACGGCCGTTCGGTTCTTCTGCAAGGCTGCAGTTGTCCAGCTGACGGAAGGCGCTTTCTCGTCTTCAGAAAGCACTCACATAATAAATCGATCATTTCTCTTGCTTATTCAACTGCATCGGCGGAGAGTTGAATGATCGGTGTCTTGATATAATTCTCTTATACCACCTGAGACTATACGGTAGAGCCACCGAGTTGGTCAGAATTGTTGGGCATTGCTGCCAACCTTTGTGTTTGACGATTTGCGTGTGCTAGGAAACCGTCCACTCTATTTGCTGGAACGACCCCACTGATGTTGCAAAAGGCTTGATCATCAATATTTCATCATGTGCTAGAATTCTTCACATGGTCCAAGTGGATGGCTCTTATATCGTCGCGCTAGGATGCAAAGGAAAGGACGATAACACCTTTCAACAGAAAGCGCCTGCGACACACATCCAAGTCGGGAATGTTATCCGGCAAGGCCTCTTCTTGGACAATGAGACAGAGGGCGTGGCGGTAAATGGGAAATGATTTGGTACGGTACTTTTGGGCATGGAGTCGCTGCCATTCATACCTTGAATACTGATACGTTCCACGACGGGAGCGAGTTGCGCGAGATTGAAGTTGTCAAGGGTCAAGGGTCAAGGCAATAGTCATTGGGAACAGATAGTAGGTAGTAGGACATCCCGATGACAGCTAGCGAGAAATTTGCGTACCCAGGGTGTTGTCGTCGTCATGACTGGATTGTTGCCGTTGCCGTGTGTTGGAGCAATGGTCGTGGTCGGTGCTGGTGGACTTGTGACTGCAGTTGGCGGAGTTAAGTCTATTGTTGTTGATTTTGTTGGGCAGGTTATGTTCAGTACAGTAGCTTGTTCGATTGGTGCTTCTTCTTTAGTTTTCGACGGATCGTTGACTCTCGATTAGTACAGTATCCGGAAGCTTTACATACTGCAGCTGAAGCTCCTCTATTGTGTTAGATTTTGTAACAATTCAGAGTTTACAAGATAGAGAGATTTCGGTCGCGATGAAGCGAATAACCGGTCATAGTCTAGTCCTTTGACTCTACTGAAGCCCTGGTGTCAGAAATGGCTCCAGCTACGCGCCCCCAAAGGACGACAAGAACTTGAGAGTGCGAATCGCCAGCATCCTGCGCTCGAGTACCCGCTCCTCTACTTTGGACTCAAGAAATGGCCATGGCTCTTTGAACAAATCAAGAGTGGCTACAAGGCTCGCTGGTCGCTCTCGTATCCACTTCAAAATAAGTTACCTGGAAGTCGTACGCTCCGAAAGCTTAAGATTCGCCTCACCTGGGGCGAATCGATTCTTTTGGTGCCATTCTGGATCGCGCTTATCTGCGCCATTCTCTACATGTGTGTGTGTGTGCGTGCATCCAAGTGTGCCCGTCACGGGCCAAGCTGACCGTAAAGCTTTGATTGCCTGCTTTGTCTTGACGCAGCGAAACTCGCTCGTGACAGTCTTGCTTGGCATGCCTATTGATCGCACCTTGTTTTACCACGCTGTACGTTTCTTCGACAACGTTGCCTACCAAACAACAACAGGTCGCACGTGGAATGACAACAGGATGTTTTCTCCTATCCAGATGAAGTTCTGAACGGATCGATGCTGCCTGCAGGTAGAGTTACCTGCGGAGCCAACTAGCTTCGCTCCCAGAGAAAGATACGAACCTTAGCCGAGAACTCAGAGAGTTCGAAAATACTGGTTCAGGACACAATTACTCTTACTTGCTTGCTGTCGTACTGTTTTAGTAGTCAGGCCCAAGCAACGGCAGACATACTTGAGAAAAAAGTTCATAGCTTTCAGAGCGCTCTTTCGTCTATAATACAGACAGGAAAAGAGGGTCTTCAACAAAAGAGAGAGATTTTGCGCCCCCCTTTCAACAACTGAAAATCCTTCACTACGGTTGTCACGGCCGGAGATCAATCTAGTCATGTATGTACTGGTACAAAGTAGCCGTAATGAACAAGGCAGTCGACCAGCGGTCGCAATTCCTTCGCGAATCCCTCCGCAGTGATCGGCGTCTCCCTGGAGAGCACTTGCTCCCAGTGACGGCTCTGGGTGCGCACCTTTCTGTTCCAAGATAATTGGCATTGAATGCGTAGACGCTCGACCCATTGTCAGAGTCGACATTGCTGGGATCGTCGTCCTTGTCCATTCCGTAGTAGCTTTGAATCTCCCTCTTTTCGTCACTAGCAGAGCCAGTAGGTTGACACTGAGCTTGACTTGTTCGATGCTGATGTGCTAGCCGTCGGAGCCTGAAACGAGTCTCCGGCAATAACATCTTCTTCTCCTTCTTCCTCTTCCTCTTCATCGCTGTCGACGTCGTCGTCTTGCTCGGAGGACTGTGTATTAGCACTCGCTGCTGCCGCTGCTGACTGCAAAACGGGTGACAGTATCGCTTGCGCGCCACCCTGTCGCACAAAGTCTTGCAAAACGCCCGGCAAGTCCTGTAACAGAGACTGAAGTGTCTCGACTGCGCTAGCTCTATTCGGATCGTTGCTATTGTTGCTAATACATTGTCTCCATTCCTTTCGCATGCAAAGGTAGGGCTCCAGGAACGGACACGTGAATTGGGCATAATTAACGGCGATGAGTGACACGTTAATGGATACACCCGGTTCCGCCACTTGCACTTGATGCCAAACCCCGGCCGGATGGTACAGCACGTCGCCGGGTTCCAACAGCACTTCTTCCACCTCGCCGACCGCATTCTGCGGGGGCGGCGAAAAGCCGAAATCCGAGTCGGCCAAGCGGGCTGCTTTCAGCTGTCCTTCCACCACCCCCGGAGTTTGGTAATGCGGGGTGCAGCCGCGGAGCGGTTGCTGCAGCCTGCTTCTGCAAAAACGCCACTTCTTTCTGCCCGGAAGTAAGTTGCAAGGTAGAGTTCTCCTGAAAGTCGGTGTGCCAGTCCGTGAGTTGACCAGCTTGGCTACTGAGAAAGACTTCCACTTTGCCGCGGCAGTGTGGATGCGATTCGCGCGGGGTTTGCCGATACTACTCTGTCTGGTCAAAAAAGGTTAGAACTGGGTCCAGGGCATGGTTTTGCGAACCAACATATCTTGAACGAAAAACAGCCCGCCAAACTGTTGTACGATGTCGACATTTCCGAGGCATTTCGAAAGGGCTTGCACGAGCGATTTCATGCAGAGATTCCGATAGACTTGCCTCGGGTCGTAAACACTTTCGTAGTACTGCCATTTCGGAGTCCGCTTCAAGGTTCAACGATAGATGACAACAGCAGATGGCTTGATCATCCCCTACAGAGCAGACGCACATGGTAGGCTTGTCCTCCGTTTTCAAAAGCCGTGCCGCGACAGAGTTTGTTCCCATTGAGTGACCTTGATAGCACAACACAGGTTCAATCAGAGGAGAAGTCGACGTTCGAACAAGTTCAGTATCGTCAAGATGGATTATAGAAACCAGGCCATCTGCTGTCCCCACGAAAATCAACATAGCTGCTTCGTGTGGGACGGTCGCAAGTGATAGAATCGGCCTTTCTGACCGGTAGAAAGGATATCCAAATGGCGTCTCTTGGGACGCTTCATTGACATGATATAAACTGTATTTCCCCGACGAGTCACCAGTAACTACGAGATGTGTCTTTTCGCCATCGTTCTGGGAGGAGACTAGTATCGCTGCAATGGCATTGATCCGCTGGTCAAGTATTGCCTTCTCGGCGAACTTTCCGTGTGCAAGGAACTCCCCTATTGGTTCTGCTGATGAAGCATCTTCCTTGCCATCGGATGTGTTTCTCAGAAGAAAGAATTGCAGTTCCAACTTCCCGCCTCCAATACATAGCAAGGTGGACCCGGGGCTGGCACGGCTACTGCAGACTGCGCGGACACCACTAATTTGAGAAGGAAGTCGCCTTGAACTCAAGATGCTTGCGTCTCTGTAGATTGCGAGGGTCGAGGAACAATCTTCACTTGCTGTGATCAAAGCGAGTCTCGCCGCGTCCACCGGGCAGAGGTATACGTCATAGAAGCTTTCACTGGGAAGAGCGACTCCCACGGAGGAAAGCCCCGATTGGAAGGGGTGGTTGTCTTCGTTTCGAATCCCCCCAGCCAAAAGCGGAACGCATAATGTCATTCCTTTCATCACTACGGTTTTCGCATATTGCAAAGAGAAAGTCTGTTGGGAAGTCTCGTGAACCTTGTGGCATCCCACTCACACACAGTGCCCATTGCCTGCCACCAGTGTCAAGACAAACGTATTCATATTCGCTGGCGATGTCGGTAATGGCAAAAATATTCCCCGTGTATCCTCCGACAACGAACGTCGAGCTTCCAGTGCCACCAACGTTCTAAATGTGGGCAAGTCCACTAAAGTTTCCCACAGGGACGGAGAGGGTAGTCCTGAGGTGCCCGTCCTGATCTACGATGCTTTCAACCATACGTCCATCATTTCTAACAGAAAAAATCTTATCACTTGCACTCCACCCTACGTCGTTGACGTGCTCCTTCTTGTGAACGCAGAGTGCGCGAGATACGGGCTGCAAAACGCCCTCGGAGTCTATTTCGCCTCTAAAGTCGAAGCAAGACAAGTTCCCCCGTGTATCTCCAACGACAAAGCGGTCTCTGCTCGAATCGAATGCTCCACACATTGACATTCCCTTCGTTCCGGTCTCCAGTGTTCGAGCTGTATAACCATTGTCCGTAACAGTGGCAGATTCGAGGTCGTCGGCAACACCGAAGGTCCAAACAACAACAGTTCGCACGTGGAATGACAACAGAATGTTTTCTCCTACCCAGATGAGGTTCTGAACGGATCGATGCTGCCTCGCAGGTAGAGTAAACTGCGGAGCCAACTCTTGTCCGTGCCGCTCGGAACCGAACTGCGCCACGATAATGTCTCCCCGGTAGTTCCAGTCGCGGCAACATAAAATACCGAGGATGAAGCCTCATACAGCAGCCATCGGAAACAGTTCCATTGTTGTTTTCCTTGGGAGCTTGCCATGGGTTTTGTTGCGGCCAGTGGCCATCCGAGTCAACAACCATCAAAGAACTATCACAAGTCGCAACGAGCAGCACGGGATCCTTGTGTGTCGGCAGACAACAAAATGCGGTACCCACAATGATATGTTTCAGAGGCTTTTCTTTCGCTTTCTTTTTCTTCTTCCTTGTCGCACTAACCACAATCGAAGAAAGTGGTGCTCCGACTGCAGCGTTTAGCTCCGTCCCTAGCTCAGATCCTGGAGCAACTGCATCTGCTGTTCTGACTGAAGCCAGCAGCAAGCTTCCTAGCTCGATACCAAGCAACCCGCAATCCGTTTTGCCGATGCAGAGCTCAGCTCCGAGCATACAATCAAGTGAGGCTCCTTCTACGTCTCTCACGATCACATATCAAAGCGTGGATCACAGTTCGCGGCCAATTGAAGTTCCTTTTGCTTCTCCGACGGATGTTCACAGCGCAGCTCCTTCTGAGTCTCCCACGATCACAGATCAAAGCTTGGTTCCCAGTTCGCAGCCGACTCAAGTTCCTTCTGCTTCTGGCACTGATGTTTACAGCGCAGCTCCATCTGCGTCTCCCACGATCACAGATTAAGGCATAGTTCCCGGTGACCAACCCAGTAAGCTTCCTTCTGCTTCTGGCACTGATGTTTACAGCGCTGCTCTTTTGACGTCACCCACGATCACAGATCAAAGCATAGTTCCCAGTTCGCAACGAATTGCGGATCCTTCTGCTACTCCAACAGGTGTTTCCAGTGCATAACCGAGTTCTGAGCACAGTGAAATGCTTCCGGTTACGCCAAGAGCCACTCGCAGTGTGGAGCCAAGCTCTGAGCCTAGTGAAGTCCCTTCCGCTGCTCCGACGAATGCTTACAGCGCAACTCCAAGCTCTGAGCCCAGGGAGCCTCCTTCCCTTGTACCAACGGCCACTCGCAGTGTGGTGCCAATCACTGAGCCCAGTGAAGTCCCGACCGCTGTTCCAACAGGTATTTCCAGCGCAACACCGAGCTCTTAGCCCAGTGAAGTTCCTCTGGGTACACCGACCGCCATTCGCATGCTGGTCCCAAGCTCTGAGCCCAGTGAAGTCCTTTCTGCTGCTCCAATAGGAACTTCAAGCGCAACACCGAGCTCTGAACCCACAGACAATTCTTCGGTTACACCGAGAGCGAACATACTCAAAACGGTGGAATTCTGTAGCAGCCCGTGTCTCTAGGCGGCGAAACGTAGCGCTTCCGAGATATTGAAAGATACATAATGCTGCACTTCCATCACAACACTCGGTCCTCCTTGGGCGATCGAGGCAGTCACGGTAGAAAACATGGAAAATTAGAAAATGTCTTTGCATTCAATCGCCGCCAATTGAAGCGTAGGTGATCAAGAATCATGTGAGCGGCCGCTAAAGCTGTTCTTGTTGCTGCATCGCCAGTCGCCATGGTCAAAGCTGCCCCGACTGTGCCTATGCTTTATTCATTCATGAATACATTTATGTTCGAAAAGTACTTAGGGAGTATACTTAATACTCTTTAGGCTACAGTAAAACAGTAAAACAGTAAAAAACAACTAATCCGACTAATTTTCTTCCAAGGAGCTGCGATTGAAAACAACGGATGCCGATTTTGCGGATATTTTCCCTCCTGCAATGGACGACGACTACGACGAAGCCTATGACGACGTTCCTGTTCCGGCCGAGCCCGAGGCGGAAATACCAGAAGCAGACGACGTCGACTACGATGAGTATGACGGTTATCTTTTAGCTGAGATCAAGCTTATGCGGAACGGCGTTGAGTCAATGGGTAAAGTCGTAGCGCGTACGACCAATGAAAATGGCGAGCGTATCGGGAAAGCGAATGCGAATCCGATGCTTGACGATCGTGTGTATGATATTGAATTCTTAATGGTTCAACAGATACTTACACGACGAATATCATTGCTGAGTCCATGTTTTCACAGATTGATGACGAAGGCCGATCCTTTGCTATCATACAGGACATTATGGACCACCGCAAGGACGGCTCTGCCGTTGCAAGCGATGACAAGTACTTCACTGACAACCGAGGCCGCGAACGAGAGCGGCGAACGACGGTTGGCTGGTCGTTGAATTGCGAAATGAAAGACGGAAGCAGCATGTGGCTGCCGCTCAAGGATTTGAAAGAGTCGTATCCGATTCAAGTTGCTGAATATGCCGTCGCGAACAAGATAGCTGACGAACCAGCTTTTCGGTGGTGGATTAAGCACGTTCTGAAGAAGCGTGATCGTATGATTTCGAAAGTGAAGACTCATTATTGGAAAAAGATGGTTAAGTACGGCATTAAATTGCCTCACTCCGTCAAAGAAGCTCTCCAGTTTGATAGGGACTCAGGCACTACCTTTTGGCGCGATGCGATTACCAAAGAGATGAGAAACGTTATGCCTGCTTTCAAGATCCTGGAGGGGGATGAGTTGGTTCCAGTCGGCTACAAGCATATCGATTGCCACATGATTTTCGATATTAAACTCGAGGGACTTGTTCGGAAGGCGCGTTTTGTTGGCGGTGGCCATCAGACTGACCCTCCAAAAGCCTCGGTGTTCTCGAGTGTTGTGTCTTGTGACAGTGTGCGTATTATGTTTACCATTGCAGCACTCAACGATCTTCCCATTCTTTCTTGCGATGTGCAATCGGCGTATTTACATGCGCCGACGAAAGAGAAAGTTTATACTACCGCAGGTCTTGAGTTTGGGGCAAGTCAAGTCGGAAAGAGCGTTCTTATTGTGCGCGCATTGTATGGTCTTCTATCGAGCGGCGCTCGTTGGCGAGATCACATGGATTTTGTGCGCTCGCAAGGGGATCCGGACGTCTGGATGCGACCGGCGGTGAAGCCCAATGCCTCATACTACTACGAGTACGTTCTCGTATACGTCGACGACCTGCTAGCGATTAGTCTCAAGGCAGAGGATATCATGGATGGTATCAAGAAAGTGTATCCCTTAAAGGCCGGGTCGCTAAAGGAGCCGGATCAGTATCTTGGCGCGGAAATCAAGAAGTGGAACATTCATGACTCAAAGGACCCAACCAAGACCCGTTGGGCAATATCGGCTGAAAAGTACATTAAATCAGTGAAGCGCGACATTGAGGCACGTTTGGATTCGTATGGAATGCGCTTCTCGACAAAAGCGAAAACTCCTTTCTCTTCTGCCTCTTATCGCCCCGAACTTGACGAAACCCCTGAGCTCGACGACGATAAGGCCTTGTGGTATATGGCTATCATCGGGATTCTCCGTTGGTGTTTGGAACTCGGTAGAGTTGACATCAGGTATCCGTACGCCGGAACCGATTGCGACCATGAACAAGAATTTTCCCGAGTCGCATGCTCAGTTTATTGCCAATGTGGATGCTCTGGAGCGGTAAGAGAAACTCGTTCTCGCGGATTTCATTGTGCTGGCAAGTATTGCTTTGAAAGGTTCCTTACTGCATTCCATTCTGTCTTTCCATTTTTTCGACAGACACTTCAAAGACATGCAAGACGTCGAGTTCACAGTTCAGGAAGGCAGACTCTGGATGCTTCAATGCCGCAATTGCCGTCGATATGGTCAAGGAAGGTCTTTGTACCAAGAAAGAGGCCCTTCTCAAGGTTGAACCCGACCACATCAAACAAGTCCTTTGTCCTACATTTTCAGCTAGCGACTTGAACTCGGCCAAATACAGAGACAACATTATTGCGGTCGGTCTTGCTGGTGGTCCTGGAGTGGCAGTCGGAAAGATTGTCTTTCACACGGACGAAGCCGAGGCCCGCACCGCGGAACGTGTGATTCTCGACCGTGAAAACACATCACTCACCGGAAGATGTTGGCGGCATGTGGACCTCGCAAGGTATTCTCATGTCTCGCGGAGGTGTCACCAGGCATGCGGCTGTGGTCGCCCGCGGATGGGGCAAGCCTTGCGTCTGTGGTTGCAATGAGTTTGAGATTGATTCCGAGGTGAATACCATGATGGTCAAGAGTACCGGCGAAATCTTTAAGGAAGGCGATGTTATCTCCCTCAATGGAAGCACAGGTGAAGTCATTCGTGGTGCGATTCAGAAAACAGAGGCGTCGTTGGACGGGAACTTCGATATGCTGCTTTCTTGGGCCGACGAAGTGGAAGATGCTTGCACTGTCATGGCGAACGCGGACTTTGGACCGGATTCGGCCAGAGCAATTGAGTTGGGCGCCAAAGGTATTGGACTTACTCGTTCAGACGTTACTCATGTTGGCCTTCAGCCTCATAGAGTTCGGTCCGCGAGCCTTCGCATGTTTTCTCGGTCTTGGAGTCTGTCTATATCGCCTTCGATGAAACGGCGAAGAAGATGATACGTAAGTTCAAATCAGCACTCGGTTGTTTTTTCTCGTCGGACTGGACTGCAATACGCATAACTAACTAATGTGCTCGCTCCCTCCTACTCTAGGCGTCTTTAAGGTGGAAACAGTGGGCGACTGCTATGTTGCCGTCACTGGACTTCCCAATCCTCGCAAGATATGGCACTCCTGGTATGAGCGACTTGAGTATAGTTTGTCATAGACAAAGCGGGCGCCATCTCACTCTTGTTCTCTTTCTTCTACTTGGCCGACAGATCAACTCACACTCTGCGATGTTTCACAGTACCAGCTGTTCGGCGACACAGTCAGTACCTGCGCACGCACCGAATCCACTGGTTCGAGTCGCAGAATCCAAATCTCCAGATAGACGGCGGATCTCCTTGCCGAGGGTGGCAAAGACAGTTGGGCTATGAAGCGCCCAGACACGGCCAAATGGAGGTAAGATGAACGTGCGTTGCGTGTTGACTGAGGATTTTGATTGTGATTCCTTGGCTCACACTTCTCTCCAACTTTCTAAGACCTACTAGCTCAAGCTGACCTCCGATCGCAGCGAGCGTCAGAGCTCGTTTGGCAGCGACGAACTAGATGACGAGAATGCCCTGGACGAAGCTGGCGTCAATGGACGGACTATCCGTCTCAATGACTGGAATGTCGAGAGACTCGCTGAATTCCTCAAAGAGATCGTAGCACGTCGCGTTGCTTTCTCAATGACGAAGGAGCAAACGCCCTCAGATTCTGGTTTCATAACGACGCCGCTGGAGAAAGTTAAGGAAATCATCACGCTGCCCGAGTTTGACAGCCAAGCGGTCCAGTTTCAGTCCGCTAACGACGTCAGTTTGAGGCGAGGCGATTGTAGCCCATCTTTATCAACATTTAAGTATGGGACACCGGTACGACCTGCAAAGGGTTTTTTCTTCTCAACTCCTTCCTAAACTGCTCCCTAACGACAAAGTGTACAGTATCGACCATGAAGAATGAAAGACGAAAGAATCACTCACAATTTTTGAGAAACGATTCTAGCAATCGAACATTAAGAATTAGTACCTTGTGTGTATAGCTTTGTACACATTAAGCAGAAACAATAAAGCAAGCGACAGTAAAATGTTTACAAAAGAGCAGCAGCAACGGCACTTGGAGGCAGCGATGTCGTCGGCATTTTTGGAGGCCTTTGATCGTAAACGGAAAGTGATGCGCAAAGCGAGATGCATGGTGTCTTTGACCCTGCTGATCGTTGGGCTATTCATCGTTCGTTTCATGGTCCAACGAGCTTCCAATGGGTATTCACCAACCCCGCCGATGGTCCCGACACCGCGTCCTTCTCCACGTGCGATCGTTTCTACTCTTGTTCCTACAAGTGCTCCGATCACTTCAGTTTCTCACCCAACAAGCTCGCCAAGTCCGGTATCGGCATTGCAGTTGGGCGTTGAGATTCTTCAAGTGGACAGATCGAAGCAAGTTGCACTCCGGGGATCTAGTGGATTGGTTGTGATGGAAGCTGCACGATTTCTGTGCGAGCAGTCTTCCAAAGCGTCTGCTACGAACTATGCGAGTCAAGTTGCACTTCGGGGACCTTCCGGAGTGGTGGAGATGGGAGCTGCAACGATGAGCAAGAAGACAGGGCACCGAAACTTCGTTATTTCCTGCTTTTTCAGAGGATTGACGAGATGGAAGTTGTTTTGGGGTGTACGGCGACCAAGTCTGTTCCTTCTTCTAACACTGTTCCTTCTTCCAATACTGTTACAGAGACGTATTGATGACGATCCCGGTGGCTTTGATCCTGAGGAGGAGGAAAACGAGCCTGTTACAGATAGTGATGACGATCCCGGTGGCTTTGATCCTGAGGAGGAGGAAAACGAGCCTGTTACAGATAATGATGACGATCTCGGTGGCTGTGATCCTGAGGAGGAGGAAAACGAGCCTGTTGTTGTTGCTGATCCTGTACCTGGTGTGCCTGGTCCTCCGCCTCCCACTGTTCCCCAAGTTCTACGACGGTCTGCACGGATTCGCAGTCTGCAAGGCTCTATTCCTATTCGGAAGTCACTTCGCCTCTTGGCCAAGGGTCGAGTTGACTACAGAAGGTTCTTCTAACTTCTGTGCCCACGCGGCATCAGCAGACGGTGGTCTTGCAACCTGAGACGAGCGCACCTGGTTCGGATAAACCGCTATCGTCGAAGGGGCAGACCACCGAGAGTAAGTGTTTGGGAGCAGTGCTCGTTTCATTATGTGTTTCTTCGCTCTCTCTCCCTCTCCCTTCTTTCTCTCTCTTCGTATTGCAGCGGGAGACGATGTCCTCCAAGAAGGCGGTGGTCTTGCAACCTGAGACGATGGGCATCAGCGCACCTGGTTCGGATAAAGCGCAATCGTCGAAGGGGTAGACCACCGCCAAGGGTAACTCTTTGCAGTGCTTGTTGCTTGTTTCTTTATGTGTTTAGTCCTTCTCTCCCCCTCCTAACCTTCTCTCTTCCCCCCCACCCCCGTCCGTGGCGAGTTTTAATGCGAGTTTGGTGTGCCGACAACGACGATCAAAGTGAAATGGAATGTGGTCCGGTTAGTCGTTCGGGGAGCAACAGCTACTCCGACGCAGTTAAGAGG
>Ga0209712_10003333_pt1 | contig 13037 bp, 7 predicted proteins | sample ArcOceMetagenome_FD_187443 | JGI IMG/M metagenome (GOLD analysis project Ga0209712, IMG submission 187443) | Marine eukaryotic phytoplankton communities from Arctic Ocean - Arctic Ocean - Greenland ARC118M Metagenome (SPAdes) (version 2) | ecosystem: Environmental > Aquatic > Marine > Oceanic...
TGTGGTAGTTGATATATTACACGAAAGAGATGTACTATTAGGAGGTATTGTGATTAATTGTGGATTCCAATTTGAACCACCTATTGTGCCGTTTCCGCTCGTAATTTGCCAATTATAATTGACTGTTGTATTATCCAAATCTACATTAAATGTTGTATATGAATTTCCTGAAGGGGCAGTAATAAAGTTCACCGTCTGCAAAGGTTGAGAAAGATATATTGGGTTAGTTTGATTAACAGTTCCAGAAATTAATTGTCCTGCGTACAAGGTCTTGGTATAAGTCTTTGTTGAACAAGGTGCATGAGCAAAATTTACAGTAGCTTTTACCCATCCCGTTGAAAACCCCGTATTGGTAGGCGAAATTGTTACAGAATTAGGCGTAGTATTGACAATGTTTAAATTTGAACTTTTTGAAAAAGAAACATTACTATAATCTCCCTGAAATGTATATGTTTCTGTAGCTCCAAAACAAAGATCCTCGACACCATCAAATGTTCCACCACAAAAATCATAATAGTTTGATTGGATATTTCTCTGATATATTCTAATATAACCGACTTTCATTGATCTTGATAACTTACTATCATCAACATCCGAATTTCCTGCAACATCACCTTCAACTGCTAAATTTAAGATAACAGATTGAGGATCATCATCAAATAATAAATTTTCTCTTATCAAATCTCCAGATTCCGGAGTATTATTACAATCAATGTTAGAAAATCTATCCGGATTAAATGTTACTATTTGATAACGATAAAGTGTTCTTACAGAAATACCATCAACAAACCATTCTATCTTGTGAGGAGACCATTCTACTGCATAAATATGAAAAGCGTTAGAGTAATCAATTAACCATGAAGGTTGATTTTTTACATGAAAGCCATTATGATTACCATCATGATGTACATCCGTTAAAAACCTTCTTTTTCTATTTCCTAAATATTCAACAAAATCTATTTCAAATCCAGCCTCAATAGACCAAAATGTACATCGTAAACCATCTCCATCTGTTAATTTAATTCGTGCTTCAAATCGTCCATATTGTGTTTTGAATTGAGGTTTTACCCCAATAAATCCTCCTGTATAATGGAATAGTTCATCCATGAATGTAATATCTTCTTTTTTTGCATATATGGTTAACATGCCATTATTCACTTCAAGGTTATCATCTGAAAATACTTGTTGAAGATCTCTTGTTCTTGCCCATAAACAATTATCTGTTCCATTACATCCCGGACCTCCGTCAGGAGAAAAGGTGTACCACTTATTGGTATTAATAGAACTACCGTCAAACTCATCATAAAAAACTAATTTCCAGGGCTCATTAGAGCATTCAAGATTTGAAGCAGGAAAAAATTGAGAGGATATAGTTGCTGACCATGGTTGTGCTGTTAGAAGATTAACAAAACAAAAAGAGATAAAAAGAAGTAAAATCAAACTCCGTGTTTAAAATCGGTTTCACCGATTTTAAAATAGAACTGTTAGTTCTCTGTTTCATAGGTAAAATTGTTTTAAAATTAAAAAAAATAAATGTTTATCAAAAACCTCAAAAGAGTGAATTTGCAAGGATTTAGATACCTAAAAAATGAAAAATTTGATTTGGAAAATTGTTTTGGGTTTTTCTTATTTTTAGGTTTGTACTTTGCAATGTAAAAAATGATTTTCTATAAGCCAAGAAAAGAGTAAACTAAAAAAACATTTTAACACATAGTTGTTTTTAGTAATAGGAAAGAAAAAAGTGACAACATTCCGAAGAACATTGCCACTTTTCAATATTATGATTTCTACCAATCTGGAGATTGGTAATACGTTACTGTTTTATCAATCGAACGACATCCAAACCATCTGCGGTCTGAACTTGAAGGAAATAAATACCTTCTGCGACATCCGAAATATCAATGTTCTGAATAAAATTCGTCGTTGGATTATCATATTGCCATTGACGTAAAACTCTACCTTGAACATCTACGATTTTTAAAGTCAAATCTTTGGTTAAACCTTCAATCGAAACGGTGTATTGTCCATTACTTGGATTCGGGAAAACCGAAATATTATCCGCAACTTTCAATACATCTTCTGTATTAACTAATTGTGTGGTAACCGTTTGCGTTTGTGCATCTGACCCACAAATGCCGCTTGCGGTTAAAGTCACTGTGAATATTCCTGTTGAATCATAAACATGTACGGGATTTTGTACCGTACTTGTCGTTCCGTCACCAAAATCCCAAACAGTAGTATTCGAGAAAGTTGCACCATTGAATACCTTAATTGTTGAATCATTTTGTTGAACCAAATTGAAAATCGCTAAAGGAAGACCTTGAATGAATACATTTGAAGTCAAACTATCAACAATTCCATTCGCATCGGTCACGATTAATTTTATCGTTTTTTGACCACTTGATGAATAATTGAAATTGTGTGGTCCAGCCACTGTTGCTGTTTGTGGCGTGGCATCTATTCCAAAATCCCAAGCATAAGTCAAGCCATCTCCTGTACTATTATCAAAAACAGAAACATTCTGACCAACACAGAAATTCCCTTGACTTGAAGTAAAGGCAACCGCAAAAACATCCGTTCCGCCGCCTCCAGGAGTCGTAATTGAACTATCAATAATATTGATATTATCAACATATAAATTATTACCGTAATCACATTCGTTTACGAATTTGATTTTAACAACAGAACCCACATAGTTTGTCAAATCAACGGCTTCATTTCTCCAATCTGCCGCAGCTCCGGGAGTATAAGCTCCTATTTGGTCGGGAACAGTTGCTAAATCATCGCCTGATTTTGCAAAGACAGTTCCTGCTAATGTGCCGCCACAATTCGTATAAACATCAATTCTTAAACCGTCGGAATAAGTTCCGCTGTAGCGAGCATGAGCCACATCAAAACTCATAGACGCCGCTGTTTCATTCGTCAAATCTATACTAAGAACCATATTATCCTCTTCGCCTTGTGCATTGTAATTTACATTACTTACAAAAGGTGCTTGAGTTGGATTTCCATCACTTCCCGTTGCGTTACCTAATTGCCAAGTCTGATTATTATCAGGGTTTTCAATATTTATTCCAATCGGAGGGAAAGCATTCCCTTCAAAATCTTCTACGTAAGGAATCGTTCCACCATTACTGATATTTACAATACCATATTGAATCGTAGAATCTGTGCCGTTTGGATTGGTAATATTTAATTGAATATCATAAAAACCAACTGCATTAAAAGTCACTAAAGGATTTCTTGTAGTAGAGTCTGTACCATTTACATAACTAAATGTATTTGGTGAAATCGTCCAATTCCAAGTAGTAGGAATATTACCGGATTGGTCAATTAATTCTATGATATCACCAACACAACCACCGAATTGACTTACCGTGAAATTCGCTGTTGGTGCAACGGTTACCTCTGAAATATTAATATCATCTAAAGCCATATCACTTGACCAGCCATTACCGGTCGTTCCTCTGAAGCGAATATTGACTAGATTTCCAGTGTAAGGTTGTAAGTTGACAAATCCTTGAATCCAGTTATTACCTTGCGAACCGGTCATCGGGGGCATTACATCATTCATCCATTCTGTTCCGTTATATACATCTACGTGTAATTCACCTACATTAGTACCATTTCCGTGATACCAAAAAGATAACTGAGGTGCAATTGCAGTGGTTAAATCGACACAAGGAGATAGTAAAGTCGCTTCCTGTTCTTCACATCCGTTAGATGCTTCTAAGTAAATATAATTACCATTATTACCAGTATGATCAGCTGTTGGTCCAGTACCGGCTGAAGTCGTTGTACCTGAATTTACACGCCAGTCAATATCATCATCTTGTCCATTAGTAAGGTTTACCCAGCCATTTCCTAAAGGGCAAATCGTTGCGCCACAGTTGGTGGTCATTCCACAAGTTGCGAGCGTATCAAAATCCTCTACTGCTGGTAAAATGGTCACAGTTCCTACTGAAATATCAAATGCGGAACTTAATGTATCATTACCAGTGTAATCTTCATTTGGAAGACTTGTCCAAGCGGTAAGTGCGTAACTTCCTGCACTTAAGGTTCCTAAACCCGTCGTGAAAGTATAAGGTGTAGTACTTCCTGACGGAATTGAACCTGTAAATGTCTCCGTTATAACGGTGCCGTTATAATCATAACTGATTGGAAAGTTAGATTGTGGAGTTGTACTATTATTAGTAATTTCAGTTGTAACTTCAAAACTTGACGAAGCACAATCTGTAATATATCCATTCGGAGATAAATTGGAAACGGCTACATCATTGGCAAATGCACAATTGATTAAAGCGGTTACATCAAAACGTTCTGCTATCGTTCTGCGTCCACGTAAACCATTTGTGCCAGCTCCACGAACAGCGACCCAATGTGTTTGAATAGGATTGATAATCGGAATCTCAAAGAAATTATCCGTTGTTGTTCCGACTGAATCCATATATTGAAAACCTAAAATAAAGACGTCATAAGCGGCTGCACCTGCCAAACTATCCCATTCGATACGAATCATATTTGGACAGACTTTCGTCAATTGTATATTATCAGGACGACCTAAAATAGAAAAATCTGCTTGAGATTGTCCAAGGTTTGAACCCCGACTGATGCGAACCTGTGCTTGACCAGTCACTATATTTGGAATGGTCCAATCAAACATTCTTTCATCTCCAGTTACATTTGCAATAGAATACCAATTTGCACCATTATCTGTCGTGAATTCAATTAAGAAAGAACTTTGATTACCGAAAGCATCCCAATGAATACGTTCCATTGTTCCTGGAATCAAACCTTCTCCTCCTAAAGGATAAACAACCGTAATTTCATCATAAATGAAAGTTGTCACGACGTAATAATCCGTAGATCCATTTGTCACAACGGGTGCATTTACGGTGATGGTGTAAGTACCTGCGGCAGGATTATCTAATGTGACTTGTTCCACATTATTCACGTTATCCACGCCACGAGTTGCATCAGTATCTAATGCAGTTGGATTTGGTGTATAATCTAAAATCCATGGTAAAAACATTTCACCTGAAGGCGTTGTCATCGTCATGTCTAAGTCGTTCGTCAGAACGACGGCAGCATTTACAGATGCAGCTGGTTCGTTCCAGTAAGTCATTACTTTGACTTGCTTCACATTCGCAGGAACCGTAATCGTATGCGTGTTGGAACCATTATTCATAATCGTTCCAACCAAATAATCATTATTTTCTAATATTTCCAATGAACGATAGGCATTCACACGTCCCCAACCATATTTGAAATCAGGTCCAGGATTTCCAAAATCTTCCGCACCATTCAGTAAAATTGCTTTTATGAATCCAGCTTCTGGATCTTGGCCACCATTCATTTGGCGATAAGCGTCATATAGCTGAGTTGCAACACCTGCAATACCCGGAGCGGCTCCTGATGTTCCACCAAAAGATTGGTAGGTATTATCTGTTGAAATTGATAATTGATCCTGACCATTTGCTGAAATATCTGGTTTCAAACGGCCATCCTCTGAAGGCCCTCGGCTACTTGAAGCAACTAAAGAACCATCTGCAAAAAGATTAGCCGTAGCAATTACGTTTTTACCAATTTTGTGTCCACCTGTAATATTTCCCCATTGATTTCCAGCGCCGTAACCACAGTCTTGATTATTAGAGTTTCCGGCTGAAAAGACGTGAAGTAAAGATGGATTCAGATAAGTTTGTTCATCAACAACTCGTGCATTTGTGGTATAACCACCGTTACAGCCGTCGCTATAAGAAGAATTGGTAATCACCACATTATCGTTTTGATGTAATTGAAGCGTATTATCATTTGAAAAATTCGATACATAATCTACGACATACATCATCGAACCGGGTGCCATTCCTTGAATTGTTGGGTCAAGGTTTCCGGCTCCACCCATAATTCCTGCAACACCGTCACCATGTGTTCCATCCGCAGCTGGCTCCGCATTTTGAATTACACGATTTTGGAAATCAATGTGCGGTCCAATTTCGCCGTCATCACGAGTAAGAATACTGACACCAGTTCCGTCATAATGTTTCCCGGAAGGAATCATTGTATTAATTACATTCGAACGGTGAAAAGTACGCCCTAATCTATCTTCTGGCATTGGTGGCTCTGGAATAGTTTCTAAGAAGTAAATAAAATCAAAATTTGCAATTGAACCAATATTTGATTTCTTAACTTCAATAATCGCTGTCTGGCTATTTGGTTGCATTTCGATTACATTCACTCCAGCAGCATTGAATAATTCTTGAGCTTTTGCTTCTGAAATATTCCGAAAATAGCTGACAATCAACTGAATCTTATCTCCATTTTCTGCCCAGTTCGGATAAACTGGCCCTAAAGCATTTTTGGATAATTTCTGAAGGCTCGTCATTTTTGTAATACTACGAACTCCCCATTTCTTCATTTTCGTATATTCCAAAGTGGTTGGAATACCTGCGATATAAGTTTTATGAGGTACGTAATCAAAAAGAATAACACCAGACTGTTTGATTTTTTGAAGTGTTTCTGTATCTGGTAATGTCTTAAATTGTAAAAAACGGTAGAAATATCCGTTTACGGTTTCTGTGGAAGTCAGCAAAGGGTTTTGGATGAAGTCATTAAGATTAGCTTCAAACTGTTCTGTTCCTGACTTAAGTAGGACATTGTAGTTACCATCATACTTGTTATTTTGTGCGTTCGTTGGCACATAAATCAGTAGCATTGCGATAACAATTAATAAGTAGTGTTTTGTCATTTTTAATTTATGGTTAGTAAATAAATAGTGTTCTGAATCGTAAAGAGAAAAAAATAATTTTAAATATAATACTAAAATAACTTTGTGAAGTGTGCTTCTTAGCAAAAAAATAATGTTGGTGAGTAAAACTGAATCCTAAAAATAATTCGTATAAGTGAGGAATCACAAATAAAAGTATAAGTATGATTTGTATATGACAAATTTAATTTGAAATTGTTTTTTGAAAATATTTTTTAATAACGGTTTTTATGATTTAATTGATTGAAATCTTGAGACCGTATGTCCGTGCGTATCTACAATTTAATAAAAATGGAAAATTTAAATAATACAAAATTATTTCGTCAAAAGGCTTATATCAATGGAGAATGGATTGCTGCCGAAAATGGAGCGACTTATAATATTGTTAACCCTTATGATCATTCGGTTATTGCTAAAGTACCGGATATGGGCGAGGCAGAAACCCGTCGAGGAATTATTGCAGCAAATGCCGCTTTTCCAAAATGGAAGGCAAAAACCGCTGGCGAACGTTCGATTATTTTAAGGCGTTGGTACGAATTACAAATGGAATATTTGGAAGACCTCGCCTATATTTTGACGATGGAACAAGGGAAACCGATTAATGAAGCTCGGAGTGAAATTCGGTATGGTGCCTCATTCGTGGAGTGGTTTGCGGAGGAAGGCAAACGGGCTTATGGTGATGTGATTCCTGCTCACGGAGTGGATAAACGAATCATAGTGATTAAGCAGCCGATTGGTGTCGTCGCAGCGATTACGCCTTGGAATTTTCCGAATGCCATGATTACTAGAAAGGTCGCTCCAGCGTTGGCGGCTGGTTGTACGGTTATCATTAAACCGGCGGAAGATACGCCGCTTTCGGCTTTGGCTTTGGCGGAATTAGCGGCACAAGCTGGTTTTCCTCCTGGTGTTTTGAATATTGTGACGACAAAAAATCCTGTTGAAGTCGGGCATGAATTAACGGCTAATCCGATTGTGCGCAAATTATCGTTCACGGGTTCTACACAGGTTGGCAAATTATTAATGCGTCAATGTGCGGATTCTGTTAAAAAAGTATCGCTGGAATTAGGTGGAAATGCTCCATTTATTGTTTTCGAGGATGCGGATATTGATGCGGCCGTCGCTGGTGCGATTGCTTCGAAATATCGAAATGCCGGTCAGACTTGCGTTTGTGCAAATCGAATTTATGTTCAATCGGGAATTTATGATGCGTTTGTGGAGAAATTGGCGAAAGCTGTAAAATTACAAAAAGTTGGTCATGGCTTAAACGATGATGTAACGATTGGCCCGTTGATTAATAAAAAAGCATTGGAAAAGGTAGAATATTTGGTAGCAAATGCCTTGGAAGCTGGTGCAAAATTGGTGACTGGTGGAAAGCGACACGATTTAGGTGGCACGTTCTACGAACCAACGATTTTGGCGAATGTCAATGCTAAAATGAGTATTTCGCAAGAAGAAATATTTGGACCTGTCGCACCAGTTTATCGTTTTGAAACGGAGGATGAAGTGATTCGGTTGGCGAATGATACGCCTTACGGATTAGCGGCTTACTTTTATGGTCAAAATATCAATAGAGTTTGGAAAGTAGCGGAAGCATTGGAATATGGAATGGTCGGAATTAATACTGGAATGATTTCTACGCCTGTCGCTCCGTTTGGTGGAATGAAGCAAAGTGGAATTGGACGAGAAGGCTCGAAATATGGTTTGGAAGAATTTATGGAAGTGAAGTATTTGTGTTTTGGATAATATGCGAAGACATAAGTTTATGGGTCTTTTTTCACTAGAAACCGTGTCGATTTTTAAGATCGATACGGTTTGATAGAGGCAATACTACGAAAATGCCTCAAACATTTCGGCATTCCATTCTTCCAAACTATTCAAGATCTTATCTGCAATGATGAATTTTGGATTATCATATTCGGGTACAGCGATGGTGATCATTCGGGCTGCTTTTCCTGCAATTACACCATTTAGTGAATCTTCAAAAACCAAGCATTTAGTCGGAGCGACGCCTAATTTTTCGGCAGTTGTGAGGAACGTTCCAGGGTTTGGTTTGCCGTATTTTTCAAATTCTGCGGAGTAGATAGTATCAAATAAGCCCTTTAATTTTAATCGTTTTACGACCGCTTCGATGATTCTTAAATAAGAAGAAGATGCAATTGCCATCGGGATTTTTTTATTCCAAAAAAACTCAAGTATATCATAAACGCCGGGCAAAGCTTCGCCTTCATTCGTGATGCGTTCTATCATTTTATTAACGATTTGGTGTTCAATTTCTTTTGTACTTGGTGTTTTCCACGGATGTTTTTCGTACCAATATTCGACTACCTCATCTATCCGTAAACCAACGGTATCCAAACACATTTCTTCCGTTAATTCAATTCCAACTGTTCCGAAAACATCAATTTCAACAGCTTTCCAAAATGGTTCGGAATTGATTAATAAACCATCCATATCAAAAATTACAGCTTGTATCATTTCGTTTTATTTTATAACAATGATTTTAAAAAGTCAGAAAATACTTTTGGTTTTTCTAATGGCATCATGTGTCCGCCATCAAACTCATGGAAATGAATATATTGAAATGATTTTTTCCACCATCTAATATCCTTTTCTGAAAGTGTTTTATAATATTTAGAATGAATAAAATGTGTTGGAATTGCTAAGTTTGGATGTTTGAAAAAGAATGGCGGATTTTGAAAAATCTTACCTTCTAATGCTTTTGGATAGTCCAGTGTAATGCCATTTTCGATTTCCTGAAAACCATACTGAATATAATCTTTAAAACAATTTTCATCAAAACGTTTAAAGATTCCTCGATTTCTCAATGCTTTATAAGCGACTTCTCGACTTTCAAAATTATCCCTTCGTTGAAATGCTTTTCCTGCTGGACTGAATTTATCTGCGAGACCAATTTTGGTAAGAAACCAAATTAACCGTCTTGTGTTCGCACTGAAAATCGGTGGTTCAATCAAGATGATTTTTGAGAATAAATCTGGACGCTGTTCTGCTGCAAAAAAGGTAACAACCGCACCAAGTGAATGGCCAATTCCAATAACTGGTTCGGTATAATTCTCCTCAATATGTTGGATATACTTTGGAATAAAATCTTTCCAAGTTTGCCAATTTTCAACCGTTACAATATTGTCTAATCCTGTAATACGATTTGGTTTTAATTGCTCTAAAAAGTAATTGTACGTTTTTAAAGAGAAACCATTTGAATGGGAAAAAACGATATTTTTCATATTTGATATTTGTAGATTTTTTAACTTAAAAAGTTAATTTTAAATCATTACGCTAAATATTAATACTTCATTTTTAATACTTAGCGTATTACACCAAATGTTTTTCAATGTCGCCTGAATTACTCTGAGCGGCATCAAGGCGTTCTTGACACGCCTTACAACCCGACAAATGTCCAATGAATCGAGTGTATTCGTCAGAGGTTGTATCCATTCTCATTTTAACAAAATCATGAAGTTCTTCATCTGTTAAGTGCGGATGTTGAACCATAATTTGTCTGACAGCACGAACGATAATAATAATAGAAATACCAATTAATATATAAATTAACATACGTTTGAGTTTTTACAAAAATAGATAATATTGACCAATTAAGATTAAAATAAAAAAGGTATTCCATAGCGTGCAAAAAAAATAACAGGAATATTACGAAGCATTTTAATACAAATCATCGTTCTAAAAGTGAATTTAATATTTTTACATTAAAACCAAAATATTCTTATAATGATAAAACAATATCTATTTGGCTTTATCGCTTTCTTTGCGATTGCCTTCAGTACGTCAAGCTGTATGCAAGATACTTGCACACGAGAAATTACTTATACAAAATATACTCCGATTTTCATATCTACAGCTGAAATTCGTCAAGATGCGGTTATTGCCGTATCTCGTGACTTAGAAAAACCGGGTAAAATCTATTTTTATAATAACTATATTTTCATTAATGAACTTCGGGAAGGTATTCATATCATTGATAATGCTGATCCAAGTGCGCCACAAAACCTTGGTTTTATTGAAATTAAAGGAAATGTGGATATTGCCGTAAAAGATAATATGTTGTTTGCGGATAATTATATGGATTTATTGGCAATTGATATTACAAATCCCTTAGCTCCAGTTCAAATGAGTCGTCAGCAAGATGTCTTTCCAACTTTGGGTGAAGACACAGGTGGAAATGTGTTGGCATATTACGAAACAGAAGTTGTTACCGAAATGACAGAATGCTCAAGTAACTGGTTCGGAGGTGGCCTTTTTAGACAGGATGACGTTTTTATTGCTACGAATTTTTCAAATGGCGGAGGTGCTACTCCTGCTTCTCCACAAGGTGTTGGCGGTTCGATGGCACGTTTCACGATTGTTGATAATTACCTTTATACTGTTGATAATGCAGATTTGCACACATTTGATATCTCAAATACTTCAAGTCCAACTGAAATCAGTATGGTTCAAGTTGGTTGGAATATAGAAACGATTTTCCCGAATGCGGATAAATTATTTATCGGTTCGGCTAATGGAATGTTTATTTATAGCATCAGTAATCCTTCAACGCCAAGCTTTATATCAGAATTTTCTCACGTAGGAGCTTGTGATCCAGTCTTCGTTGACGGTGATTTGGCTTACGTCACATTGCGTTCGGGTACACTTTGCGAAGGTTTTAATAATCAATTGGATGTTGTAGATATTTCAAATCCATCTCAGCCAAGTTTATTGAAAACGTATGAAATGGATAATCCACACGGTTTGTCAATCGTTGATAACAGGATGTTTCTTTGCGAAGGGGATTACGGTCTGAAAGTATTGGATATTGAGGATGAAATGGATATTGAGGAGTTAAAGTATTATAAAGATTTCTCTACTTACGATGTGATTGCCTTGCCAAATGATATATTACTGGTTATCGGAAAAGATGGTTTTTATCAGTATGATTATAGCGATATTGATAATTTGGTGCAATTAAGTAAAATTGAAGTGTTGAACTAATAATTATAATTTGACTTCTTATTAATAATTGTATCGTTCTGAAAAAACTTTACAGATAAAAATTAAAATTGAAATAGTGACCGAATCTGATAGGAACAATTTTTTTTTAAACTTTCTACCTAACAGAATCTAAACTCCATTTTATTCAAAAAAATAGGTTTACGGAGTTAAAAGTAGAACTTTAAACCGAACAGATGATTTCGTGAAACGAAATTTTCTGTTCGGTCGGTCATAATTTTAGGAATCAAAACGCTAATTAAGAATTACGATAAGTAAAGATTAAAATTATAATAAATCGTCCGGTTGAGCGAGTTTTCAACATGGCGGTTTTTATTAAAAGAAGACCATGAAATATCTAAAATATTTATTAACCATTGGCTTGCTGACCTGCTTCATCAATGCGGATGCACAATATTATGAAGAGGTCGTTTATCTCACAAACGGTAGTGTTATCAGAGGTAACGTGCTTGAACAAACGAAAGAAACGATTAAAATCGAAATCACAGGAGGAAGTATTTTAGTCTATAAAATGTCGGAAGTCGAAAAGATTGTCAAAGAAGAAAAAAAGCTAAAATTCAAGAAAAAAGAACGAGATTATCAAATCAAAGAAACTGGTTATTACAACGCCATTTCCGTTGGCTTTTTGCCAGGTCTGGGACAGTTCGGAGATTTCGCCTTTGGCGGTTCGCTTCATTATACGTTTGGTTATCAATATAAGCCGATATTAGGTGCCGGAATTGGAATCGGTGGCGATGCTTATATTTATGACGCCATTCAAAATATTATTCCTATTTATTTAGAAGGAAGAGGTTATTTTTCAAATAAACCCTTCTCTGCATATTACTCGGTAAATGCTGGTTATGGTTTCGCTTTAAGGAGTAATGCTTGGAATGTTACGGATGAAAAAGGTGGTATTTACGTGCATCCAAAAATTGGTTTCCGTTTTCCATCTCGTTCTAATGCTGCGTTTACCATGGAATTAGGATATTCTTATCAACGTGCAACGTTTACGTATGACGATTGGCAAGGAAGGTATGAAGATAAGATTTCGTTCAGACGAATTTCGATGAGGTTTGGGGTTTTGTTTTAGGAAATTATTGGCAAATCCAATACTGCTACTTATATATAAAATGCCGCTTTTTTGAATTTTCAAAAAAGCGGCATTTCTATTTCAAATAGATTAATCAAGTGCAGCTAATAATTCATCTAAAGTACATTCCCAATCAGGGTCATCTTGCAATTCTTTAAAATCTTCAAAACGCAAACCTTTTTT
>Ga0209712_10003334_pt1 | contig 13037 bp, 11 predicted proteins | sample ArcOceMetagenome_FD_187443 | JGI IMG/M metagenome (GOLD analysis project Ga0209712, IMG submission 187443) | Marine eukaryotic phytoplankton communities from Arctic Ocean - Arctic Ocean - Greenland ARC118M Metagenome (SPAdes) (version 2) | ecosystem: Environmental > Aquatic > Marine > Oceanic...
ATTAATATACTCATCAGCAAACTCTTCATGCACATGGTTTATATTTGAAAGCATAAAAATTCGTTTAGATTTTCTTAGCTCTCGTAAGAACTCTACTCTTTCGGATCTAATATCTCCAAGCATTGCACACCAGGCAGCCATAATGTCATCAGTTGTAGCTTCTTTTGTATTGCAGATGATTCCAAGCTCTTTTATAAATTCTTCTTTAGAGATCTTACCTGTTTCGATTAAATCAAAGATCGGTATCTGCTTGGTCTTAGAGTAAACCTCTCTTGTTTCTTCCATACCGGAAAGCTTCACAAAGGCCTCCACAGTTCGGTTGTAGTCGATATCGATTAGGATTCCACCGTAATCAAAGATAATATTATCAAAAGGCTCTATAAGTAGCTTAAATTCTTCAGTATTCATGCTTGATACATTAACATTTTGATTGAGAATTGCCAAAAATCTGCTATAAGATATTTATGCCAAAGTTTAAAAAGAAAAATAAAAATATTAATTATGATATGGGTGAAAACCTTCAAGATACAACAACGACGAATCATATTAATTGGTTTCCAGGGCATATGAATAAGGCAATTCGCCAAATTAAAGAACGTATTAAGAAAGTAGATATCATTCTTGAAATTAGAGATGCAAGAAGTCCCCTAGTTACTGGAAATAAAGAAGTACATAGAGCAATAGGTCCTGATAAATGTCGTCTAATTGTAATTAATAAATTAAACCTAGCAGATTTAACTGTTGTGAAAAAATGGGAAGCTTGGTTTGAAACTCAAGGTGTTCCATACCTTTTCATCAATGGTCTTAATAAAAGCACAATTAATAAAGTTGTGGAAGTTGCAAGGCAAACTGTTTTTGATAAAAAACTTATATCAAATCCAGACTTTTCAGAAGAAAAAGCAAAAAAGATTCGAATGATGATTATAGGTCTTCCAAATACTGGAAAATCAACAATCATTAATATGTTAGCAAATAGAAATGCTTCAAAGGCTGCAGATACTCCAGGCCAGACAAGACAACAGTTATGGATAAGAGTAGATCAGGATATTGAAATGCTTGATACTCCTGGAATTATGCCTCCTAAGATTGAGAAGCATGAGCATGGCCTTTGGCTTGCCGCTCTCCATGCAATCCCCGCAACGGTCGTTGCACCGGAGATGTCTGCGTGCTTTATAGTTGAGTATATGCTTGAGACTAAAAATAAGTATTTTAAAGATAGATTTAAGTTTGAAAGCTTGGATATAGATCTGGTTACTGCTCTTGATCAAATAGCAAAAGTCAGAGGTTGTATTCAGCAAAAAGGTCAATCTGACTATGATAGAGTCTATAGGTTGCTCCTTTCAGACTTTAGGGATGGTACACTTGGACCAATAAGCTTTGGAGTTCCACCACTACCAAGAATAAAAAAAGAATCATAAAACAAACAGGAGTTTTACATGAGCAACAATCCAATTATTAAAATTTTAAATGAGTTAAATATTGATGAAGCAAAGATCAAAGAGCTTTTTAAAACTCTTACTGAAAATCCATTTATGGCGATGGGTGTGATTCAGAAGATGGGAATACCTCAAGAAAAGCTTCAACAAATAATGGGAATAGTTATGTCTACTCCAAGTATTATTAAAGAAGCAGTTGAAGAGTTAGGTCTTGATTTTAGTGCCGTTGAGAAGGCCAAAGAAGCCATGAAAGATAAGATTCAAAAGTAGATATACTCAATACTCACTAAGTCTTTCTCAAGCATATGAAAACTGCGAAGCTTCGTAAAAATTCTCATAATCGCGATATTTATATCAGTAGCCATACCGTTCTATGTAAATACAAAAGGTTGGTATCACCTACCTCCTCTACAGAAAGTCTTTTGGCCTCTATAGAATTCTTTTTTTTGAAATACTTGGTGAACTAACACAGTTATGCTTAGAAAATGGCACAAAAATATATAATGATCTCTACTTTAATTCGATTCAAAATTTTATTAGGCCAGAGGTTTTAGCAGATTACGAGTATCACTCAGATCTAAATATGCCATGAGATAATATTTGGCCTAGAGTGATTTGTCTTTGATCAAAAAGATGCACACGCTTTACGGTGAGATGAGAGAGGTTTATCACTTGCATCAATAACATTTCTTAACAAATAATTGTTCATTGTCATAAAATCCTAACAGTTCAAACCTAAAGTTTTTTTCATAAACCTTGACACGTCTTTACATGCTAAAATAATCCAACAACCAACAATAGGAGGATTTATGGATTCATCAGTTCAAGAACTTAATAAGTATACTCAACATGGAAAACTTTATGTTGAAGAGGCCGTACTTACAAAGGTATTAATTTCAGACGCTATACATTTTTTTCCTGAAACAAATATTGTAGATGCGGCAAGTGTATTATCTCGAAGTAAGATTACAGGAGCTGCAGTTATTGATCATGAGAAAAATTTATTAGGCTATATCTCAGAGAAAGATTGTCTCGAAAGTATGTTTGTTAATAGTTATGACCCAACATACTTAGGCACCGTCAAACAGTATATGTCGACAGATCTGATTAACGTCACTCTAGGTGATAATATTTATGCAATAATAGATCTTTTTATAAGAAACCCCTTTCAAGCGTACCCAGTAAAGAACAAGGATGGAGCCTTTTTGGGCGTAATCAGAAGAAGTAATATATTGAAACTTTTAATAGATATACAGAGTAATGTCAGATTATTTTAATAAAAGTGCCGTCCTAGCTTAGGACGGCCTTATAATATTAGTTTTCTATAATCCTTCTTCAGCTTGTTGACCTTTGTGATAAGTCTCCTAAGCGCTCATCAATTAGACGCTTAACTTCGCTCCATTCAAGACCACCAACACCTGATGCTAGTTTTGGAAGAGCGATTGATTTAAAACCTAAGTATAGTTGAATTAATACCCTAATTGTAAAATACCAAATGTATAACTCTCCTCTAAGATTGTCTTTAGACTTCTATGAAATAATTTTCAGTTAAATACTTGGTGAACAAAGGCAGCTATGCTAAAAAGTCAGCTTTTCTCATTTAAGGTAGTGTAATATAAGATTAGTCAGTGGTGCTCATTCTAAAGCACTAGAGTAAAGTATTTATAATTCATATAGAAGTTAAGAATTAAAAAACTTAGCCTTTGCTTTTTGAAGCGATATAACTCCGCATTCAAAACCATTTCACTCAGTAGTCATAACCTGCAACCGAATATGATCTACCAGTCCAGCAATTTAATAACTGGATGTTACTCCATATTATAATGGATCCAGAAACTTAGTTGTGGAAGAACACTGAAGAAACCCCTTAAGTAAAAATTGTATCTTTTGTCCCATATGTTAAATTGGCATGAAATATAGAAAGGAAAACGGCTTAGCCTTTATTGGGTTAGCCTCTATACCGATCCTAAATGTACCTGCTATATTAACTACGGAACCATAACCAGTAAAAAAACAAAAAGTTTAATAAGATACTAATCAAGATATTCTGATGTCATCTGGCATTGCAACTCAACGCTGCTTATAAATTCTTTATCACTGATATGCGAGTCTAACCATAAACTTGTATTGCCAATAAAAAATGAGAAATGATTTCGACCAATACCTTTTACTACTTTTTTCTTTTTTCCTATTTTTCTAAAAAGATATTCAAAGAACTGGATAGAACTTTTAATTTCTTTAAGCTCTTGACCTTGATACTCTGACCAGTTTTCCAATGAATATTTGTCAAGAAATAACACCTTTAGTACTTTCTTATAAAGTGGATTAAGCTTAGCTAGTATTAATGGAGATTTAGTAATTTCTATTAATTTTTCGAGTTCAGTTTGGTCACCATTTAAAACTTCTGCAATGAAGTTTGTCTCAACGTCTTTATATTTAGCATGCCAAAATGCCATAATATCAGATTTTGAAGAAAAATGAGAGTGTATTGCTCCTCTGGTGTATCCACCTTCTTCAGCAATTTCTAACATACTTGTAGCGGCAAAGCCCTGCTTTGCGAACAATTTAATTCCTTCTTCCAGCAAGGTCATTCTTGTTTTTAATACTTCTTCCTGAGTTTTACGAGCCATTCTTTTCTCTCCACCAAATTCTCCATTCATTAATGAGTACATCAAACAGGCTCTTGGTATCTACATTTCTTGTAATACCAAACTTCACATCAAAGACTTCATCTTGATATGTACCAAAGAGATGATCCCAAATTAAAGTTATTCCTCCAAAGTTTTTATCTAAAAAACCTTCATTACTAGCGTGATGTACTCTATGAGGACTGGGGGAATTAAAGATCTTATCAAATAAGGGAATTCGTATTACCTTTTTAGTGTGTATCCAGTGCTGGTACTGTGCCACGATGATCATTGAACCTATAACCATCTCAGGAGATAGGCCAAGAAGAATTAATGGGGCAAGAAAAATCCATTCGATTAAGTGCTCCATAAAAGATAATCTATATCCAGTGAGTAAATTATATTCAGAAGAATTGTGGTGAGTCGCATGATAGCACCATAAGAAACCTACCTTATGTTCAGTTCTATGCATGATATAATATGTTAAATCAGCAAGAAATATTGAAATTATCCAGCCTAAAGGACCACTTAAAAAAATCAAGTTAAAACTTTGAGAAGATAAGTAGCTTAAAGCGTAAAGACCTATAATACCAAAGCCCAGCTCTTCAGTTATATTATAAAGTATACCAATAATAAAGCTCTGCTTATCCTCAAACCTATCTCTTTTTACCTGGTTAATGTAATCGAAGAATAGCTCTAAAATAGTCAGCGTAATATTTACAAAAAAGAGAATTACTACTATCTGATTTATAGCTTTAGGTAGAATCATATAACCTCCGTTCAAATTATATATACATCAGTGTATAATTAAATAAAAAAAAAGATATGTTTATTTTGAGATAAAAACAACAACTGGTATAATTACGGGAGCTTATTCCTTTCTCGTTCTCTTTTCTTGTCAGTTCAACGCACCTGAAACATCTAAAACACTGATAGAGGCACAAAGCAGCTGTTAGATATTAAATCTTTTAATTATAAATTTATAATTAAAAGTACTGGATAAGATGGTGAAGGGCTGTAATTGTTATGAGAACATAAGTAGCATTGATAATACGATTATACCTTTTTTGATATAACCTGAACATTTAATCTTGTTTAACGGAACTCGATTAGAAAAGTATAGGAAGTAACAATCCTGCTTACCGAGGATTTTGTGCCTTCTATAAATGAAATTCATCCGAAATATTTAGTGAGTAAAATAGAACGATGCCCTAAAAGGCAGCTTTTCTTGTTTAAGATCGAAATTAGGATATAGCTATACACCTCCTGATATCAACAGGCTGCTGATTGATCAAAATCATTAAATTCGAGACTTTTAAATTCTTCTTCCGGAGGCCCACGAATCGGAGCTTCCTCAATAATCTCATCATATTGGTTCGAGGCTGTGGAGTTAGTGAAATGATTCTTTTCATAAATGCCTGAGGAATAAATCTTAGATTAGTCGTGCCGTCGGTATAGCTAGATTTAAGTCTTTAAACCACCATTCCATTAGCATCAAGACTTATTCTATCTTTTGATAAAGCTCCTCAGCAAATATAACGACAAAGCTTTTCAAGTCCTGATCTATTTTCTTTTCTAATTTTGGTATTAGCGCGTAGGGAAAAACTATCTGCATCAAAACACTACTCACCTTCAAATTCTATGAAACGAGGATTCCAGTACATTCCAATTTTTTCAGGATATTCAAAATCACTAACTTGATTTGCCATACTCTGTGATTTTATAAGGGCAAGCTCACCTTGACTATCTAAGTAACCTTTCTTTTCAAAAGCACGATTTATTCGCTTATAAAGATTTAAGGTTAATATTCTTATTTCTTCATTTGTAGGGATGAGTTCAACAAACCTTTGATTATTATCATGGATTGGCACAAATACTCCATCCATATAGATTGAATGAAACTGGATATTGAGATTAACGGCACCACCAAATCTTTGGATCGCTGTTACAGATCATGCTTGAGGGGTATTATAATTTTTGAGTTTTGCTTTTCTTTTATAATGAGTTGAAACGACTCTGTGAAATATTTGCAGGACAGAGTTTAGAAGTTTTTGATCAGAGCTAAGAATAAATCTATGCTTAAATGCCATGGATAGCACCCATTGCCTTAATGGAACGACTGGAATGACTTCTTCAACAAGATGTTTTGCAGTGTCGGCCATCCTTCTTCCTTTGCAGGAATAAGCAACAAATTTATCTTTTGAGCAAATTCCACATTGAAAGCGCACCATACCTTACTCATGGATACCACAAGTAAGGTAGAGTTTTTCCTTGTAGTGCTTTATCACTGATTACTTTGCGGTAATGCTGGTTAATAATTTTGTAAAGATCTGAATGTCTTAGATCACTAGTTTTTGATTGCACGAATTGATGTATGCAAGGAGTGTATAAGTATCAAGAGTTTCTAGTTTTTCTTTTTATAAGGGTATAACATTCTAATAGAACTATGTTCCTGCGTTGGGGTATCTTGCATTCTTCAATTATAAGTTTCATCATGCTGCTATGATCTACTAAGATAAAAAAAGCCCCTAGGGGGCTCTATATATAATATTAATTTAAGATGCAACATCTTCAGATTCTTTTTCTTCCCAGTAGTTTTCATCCCACTGAGCTTGAGCAATTTGCTGATCTTTAACACCAAGCTTATGCTTTTGAGAAATATTACTTTTACACTTTGTCTTCTTCTTATGGACTTGTCTTTCAATCTTTCCAATTGCTAGATCTAATGTTTTATATAAATTTTCTGCAAAAGCCGCTGCATGATATTCAAAAGCTGGTCCCAGCACTTTGATATCTGCACAGTGCTGTCCATCCTCACGGATATAACATGTCCACTGAACATCGAAGTTTCCTTCGAAAAACTTATTTAATCTTTGAGATTTTTCTTCAATTCTCTCATCTAATGCTTCTGTGTGTTCTAGATTTTTAAAAGTACTTACAATTTTCATACGTGCCTCATTAATTTTGTTAGTTAAGTTAAATAAGTTAAATAAGTTAAATAATTCAATTTAAATAGTTTTTATCAAGCAAGATAATTTATTTAGTCTCCGTAATTAACTCGCATTTTTTCTTTTACTTGAAGGTAAAATATCCATCATTTCTCTATATTTCGCTACTGTTCTACGAGCAACCTTAATGTCACTCTTAGATAATATATCGGCTATTTTTTGATCCGATAAAGGTTTTTTTGTATCTTCTTTCGCAATTAGTTCTTTTATTTTTAGCTTGAGTGATTCACTCGCAATATCGATACCACCGTTCTTGCCACCAATACCTGCATTGAAGAAGAATTTCAGCTCAAATGTACCTATTGGAGTATGAACAAACTTATTTGTCGTTACTCTTGATACTGTTGATTCATGCATACCGATTTCGTTTGCGATATCTTTTAGGATCATGGGCTTAATATACGCCACTCCCTTTTTAAAGAACTCAGGTTGGTATTTAACGATTGCATGAGCAACCTTCTCAATTGTTTTTTGTCTGTTCTCAATAGATTTTATTAACCACATAGCTGAACGAAGCTTTTCTTGAACATACTCGCTCGTCTCATCATTTTTGGCCGCTGCACCTTTCTTAATTAAATCTTGATACAGTTTTGATACTTTTAAAGATGGTACACCATCATTATTTAAATGAATTGTTAACTCTCCACTAATATTTTTAATATAAATATCAGGAACAACATATTGTGTATCTTCTGGACTAATTAATCTTCCAGGCTTTGGGTGAAAAGTATGAATTACATATTCGGCTTGTTTAACTTGTTCTATTTCAATACCAAGCTCTTTTGCAATTCCCGCTTGATCTTTTTTAAGCAAGCTATCAATATGATCTCTTAAAATAATTTCGACTAGAGGGACTGTTTGCTCTAAAGCACTTGCTTGAATTAATAAACACTCTTGAAGAGAACTTGCAGCACATCCTACAGGATCTAAGTGTTGAATCATTTTTAAAATTTCAAAAGCATCTTCTCTATGAAGTGAACAGTCATTAACTAGCTCTTCAATATCTTCATCCAAGTACCCTTCGTCATTTAAACTATGAATAATTGTTTTTGCAAGCTTCCACTCGTCTTCAGTAAGGTTTTCCATTCTAAGTTGCCATTCAAGATGTTCTTGAAGGTTATCACCCTTAGAAACCATATTTTCATAATTGGGAGCATCTTCACGAGATACTGCTTCTTTTACATTTGGAGTGGAGGAAGTTGAGTTATAACCATCGATGTATTTATCCCAATCGAAGTTATCTTTTGCACCTTCAATCAGCTCTGGTCCAGAAAAGTCATCTGCACTTTTCTCTGTATTCGCTGCTAACTCTCTTTCAACCTCTTTTACTGAAGATTCATTTCCTGTTTCTTCTAGCATTGGGTTCTCTACCATTTCACTTGCGATAACATTAGTCATCTCGAGATGGGTAAGAGTTAAAAGTTTGATCGCCTGTTGTAACTGAGGCGTCATCATCAAACTTTGTGATTGTTTGAGGTTTAATGACATTTTAGCCATAACTTCTCCTATATTTTGTGTCTCGTAATACTGCGTTGTGTGTGCGTGTATTACATTTTTTACTACATTTTAAATTCTTCACCGAGATAGAATTTTCTAGCTATTTCTGAGTTAACAATCTCATCAGGAGTACCACTTACTAAAAGCTCTCCGGCACTCATGATGTAGGCCTTGTCAACAATCCCTAGAGTTTCGCGAACATTGTGATCCGTAATTAGAACTCCAATATTTCTTTGCTTTAACTCTCTTATTATTTTTTGGATATCACTTACTGCTAATGGATCTACTCCAGCAAAAGGTTCATCTAAAAGAACAAAGGCTGGCTCTAAAGCTAAGCACCTTGCAATTTCAACTCTTCTTCTTTCTCCACCAGAAAGCTCTCGACCTTTAGATTTTCTAATATGATTTAATCCAAAATCCTTTATTAATCTTTCAAGCATATTTTTTTTTTCGTTTTTAAAAATATTTCTAATCTCTAGAACGGAATAAATATTTTCTTCAACACTTAACTCTCTAAAAACCGAAGCCTCTTGAGGTAAATATCCAATTCCTTTCTTTGCTCTTTCGTGAAGTGGTAAATTAGTTACATCCTCACCATTGAGTTTAATAAATCCATTATCTGTCTTTACTAGACCAACCATCATATAAAACGAAGTTGTCTTACCAGCACCGTTTGGTCCAAGAAGTCCTACAATCTGCCCGCGGTCAACATCAATACTGACATTTTTCACAACAGTTCTTCCTCCATAAATTTTTTTTAGTTCTCTTGCATGAAAACTCGCTTCCATTGATTAGTCCTTTATTCTTTTCTATTTAATTCAAAACTAGATTGTGAGTCATCCACTTCAACTAGTTCTACATTTTCTCTTAAAGTAATTTGATAACCTTTTATCAAATCTTCTCCCTGCTCTACTCTTGGCGCTCCACTTAATACTATTTTAGCTTCTGCCATATAACCTTCAAGCTTTTCAGAGTAGGCACGCCTCAATTGAGTTTGCCCATCAGATAGCTGAAGTTTCTCTTCAAGTTTTATATCGTCATAAAGAACGTAATACTTGAGCTTTTTGTTATAGTTCTCTAAGAAGATCTCAGCTTTCTCTGATTCTAAATGATAATTATTTCGGTCTAACTTAACGTTATTATTGAGAAGAACAAGAGATTTCAGCTGGTTAAGCTCTACTCGTTCTGCGGAAAACTTAAAGCTCTCTTCATAGATTCTTTTACGATTTACTAGGCCTTTAACATCACCAAGGTAAAGAGATCTTTTTTCATCCATCCAAGAACTTAGATAATTTGCAGTTATTTTAATCCTATCTCTAGTCTTAACATCAAACATATTAGATTTTACTGAGCCTGTTGCTTCGAGATATTTCTTAATTCCATTATAATAAACTTTTTCAGATTCATGGCCTGCCGTTTTAGTCGTTAAAACAACATCACCTTTAAGCTTTAACTCTTTTGTCTTTGCAATAAAACTCCCCGAAACAGCCTGGTAATCGACCTTTTCACCAGTTGAACTAAAAAGGAAACCTGTCGGATTATCAAAATAAAGGTCGTTATTATTTACAATTTTAAGATCATTTGCATTTAAAGATATAGCTGGACTACCCTTCTCAACAGAGAAGTATTTTAAACCTTCGAATTTTGTTTCTTGGTCTTTTTCTACATTTAGATAACTAGATTTACCTGAATAGAGTCTCTTTACATTAAAGGCCTGAAAGACGATTAAAACTGTGAAAATTCCAAATATTATTACTATATTTACTGATCGTTTATTGTACATAAGTCATCCATAACCTTCTGAGCGTAACTAGGCTTTATTATACTACACCTAGAATTTCATATCTACTTTCATTTACCAATAATTCCGGAAGGTTAGATTATTAAAATTCTTTTATTTAGTGACTTTCTTTTGACTATTTTACTCGGATTAGGTAAAAATGAAACTTAGCAAATCAGATATATTTAAGGACATAAATGGCAAAGCCTATCAATACTCCAAGTAAGTCTCTCGATGAAATTGTTGCGGAGGGAATTAAGCTCACTCCGATGATGGAACAATACTATTCTATTCGAAAAAACTACCCCGGAATTATATTGATGTTTCGTATGGGAGACTTTTACGAGTTATTTTTTGATGATGCAAAGAACGCTTCAAAACTTTTAAATATTTCCCTCACTCACAGAGGAAAACTTGGTGACTATCCAATTCCTATGGCCGGTATGCCTCACCACGCAGCTGGTGTTTATATTGATAGATTAACGGCAATGGGACTGAAAGTAGCAATCTGTGATCAAATAGAGGACCCAAAGTTCGCCAAAGGTATTGTCAAAAGAGCGGTCACCCAAGTTGTTAGCCCTGGAATGCCTTATGATCTTGATAAAAGTTCTGAAAGAGAAAATAGCTTTATGGGTAGTGCCGTATCCCACGAAACAGGTTTTTATTTAACTCTAGTAGATTATACAACTGGTGATTTTTTTGGAATGAACCTAAATAACGAAGATGACTTAGTTGAAAAACTTAATATCTATCGCCCAAAAGAATTTATAACTTTCCTTGGGCAATGGGATCATTCAGACAAAGTAAGTGAATACATTAACCGTGATAGTGTTTTAAAGACTCACCTATCTGAAGATTATTTTTTAGAGAAATACACTTCAATTTATATTGAAAAATTAATTCCTACTTATAAAAGAGATGAAGTCATAAAACTTAATGATGGAATTCTAGCTCCTGTTGGAGCTCTTAGCTATTACATCTGCTCAACTCAGTCTGTAGAGGAAGTAAATCACTTTAGACCATTTCAGATGATTAACTCTGAAGATGATATGAAAATTACTTACCCTACTCTTGTAGGATTAGAAATTTTTCCAAAAAGTCGTGATCACTATAAAGGAAGTATTGTAGGATTTTTAGATCATACAAGAACTTCAATGGGAACTAGAAAACTAAAATCTGTTTTCAAGTCACCTCTTAGATCTGAGCAAAAGATTAATGAAAGACACGATACTATTGACTATCTTCTAGCAAATCACGATCTCCTTGAATTAACGAGAGATGACTTAAGTGAAATTCGTGATCTTGAAAGAATTATGGCAAAGGTTTCTACTGGTAAAGTCAATGGTGGAGATTTATTAAATCTTGCTCGTGCAAATGCTCATTTTTCAAACATTGCAAAAGAATTAAAGAAGTTGCCTAAGGGAGTTATTCCAACTTTTTCTAAAAAAGAAAAAGATGCTTTAGTTGCTATGTCCGAAAAGATTGAAATTACAATTAATGATGCAATTGGTGCAAATTTAGATAAAGGTAATTTAATTAAGCCCGGATGTAATAAAAAACGCGATAGACTATCTAAACTCAATAATAATGCTGTTGAGTCTTTAATGGAACTTGAAGCAAAGTATAGAGATGAAACGAAAATCCCAAATCTTAAAATCAAGCATAATAATGTTGCTGGATACTTTATAGAAATCAGTAAGTCTCATACGAAGAAAATTCCAGATCACTTTGTGAGACGACAAACCCTAGTAAATGCTGAAAGGTATCAATCTCCAGAACTTGCTGAGTTTGAGAAAGAAATGGTAACAGCTAAAGATAAACTGCATAAGTTAGAAAGAGAAATATTTGATGATATAGTTCGCGATATCTCAAAGATCTCCGCAACTATTCTAAACTTAGCAAATGCCATTGCATTAATTGATGTGTATCAATCATTTGCATGGGCAGCATTTCAAGAAGACTTTACCCGTCCTGTAATTAAAAAGGGCGAGAAACTAGTTAATATAAGACAAGGGTGGCATCCCCTTATAAAAGCAGCGATTAAAGATCAATTTGTTAAACATGATATTATTTTAGATGAAGATAACTTCTTTGGATTAATTACTGGTCCAAACATGGCCGGAAAAACAACCGTTATGAGAGAGGTTGCCATTGTTCAATTTCTAACTCAGGTTGGATGTTTTGTTCCTGCGGAATTTGCTGAAGTTGGACTATGTGACTATATCTTTAGTCGTCTTGGTGCAAGTGACGATATCATTAGTGGTCAGTCAACTTTTATGGTTGAGATGAGTGAGACTGCTGAAATAATTAGACACGCTACAAGTGAATCTTTGATTATTTTAGATGAGATAGGTCGTGGAACATCAACTTATGATGGATTAAGTATAGCCTGGTCATTAGTTGAATATTTTGTTGAAAAGACCCAAGCATTAACTTTATTTTCAACTCACTACCATGAGTTAATAGATCTAGTTAACACTCTTGATAAAGCTAAAAACCTAACCGTTAAAACAATAAATGAGAATGGTCATGTTCAATTCCTTTATCAGTTAATTGAAGAAGGTGCTGCACAAAGTTTTGGTATTCATGTTGCGAAATTAGCTGGACTTCCAAATGAGATATTAAATAGATCTGGACAAATTTTAGGAAAACTAGAAAAAAATCATAATCATGCTAATGATGTATTAAA